>JAEEGL010168129.1_pt1 | contig 63876 bp, 41 predicted proteins | sample 9134231 | NCBI WGS metagenome assembly JAEEGL01 (sample SAMN16246548, study PRJNA631951) | gut metagenome | biome: gut microbiome; feature: rumen; material: fiber-attached | host: Bos | place: Iran: Karaj | collected 2018-10
ATTACTTGACGGCTACGTTGAAAAAGGCGGTCACCACCTTAACGTAAACGTTTTCACACGCGAAACTCTCCTTGACGCTCAGGCTCACCCTGAGAAGTACCCACAGCTCACCGTAAGAGTTTCGGGCTACGCAGTTAACTTCGTAAAGCTCACAAAGGAGCAGCAGGACGACGTTATTTCGCGTACTTTCCATTCACATCTCTGATAAGCAATTTTCTAAACGGAGGTAAATATGAAAAAAAAGAATTATGAAATAGTTGACAGCACAGAAAAGCTTGAAAAAGCAATAGAAAAAGTCAGACAGGCTCAGAAAAAGTTTGCTGAATTCACTCAGGAACAGGTAGATAAGATATTCCTTGCAGCTGCAACTGCGGCAAATAAAAACAGGATACCCCTTGCAAAGCTTGCAGTGGAAGAAACAGGCATGGGTATAATCGAGGATAAGGTCATAAAGAACCACTATGCTTCCGAATACATCTACAATACCTATCGTAACGTAAAGACCTGCGGCGTAATTGAAGAGGACAAAGCAGCAGGCATCACCAAAATTGCCGAACCTATTGGCGTTATTGCTGCTGTTATCCCCACAACGAACCCGACCTCTACTGCTATTTTCAAATCCCTTATTGCTTTGAAGACACGCAACGGTATTATCATCAGTCCTCATCCGAGAGCGAAGAGATCAACTATAGAAGCTGCAAAGATCGTACTTGAGGCGGCAGTTGCAGCAGGAGCTCCCGAGGACATAATCTCATGGATAGATGTTCCGAGCCTTGAAATGACAAATCTCGTTATGGCGGAGGCTGATATAATCCTTGCAACAGGTGGTCCGGGAATGGTGAAGGCAGCGTATTCCAGCGGAAAACCTGCTGTGGGCGTTGGCGCAGGAAATACTCCTGCTATTATCGACGAATCCGCAGATATCATTCTTGCTGTAAACTCAATAATCCATTCCAAAACCTTTGATAACGGCATGATATGTGCTTCCGAGCAGTCAACTATCGTGCACAAGAATATCTACAGCAAGGTTAAGGCTGAATTTGCCGCAAGAGGCTGCTATTTCCTGTCAAAAGCTGAAAAGGAAAAGGTCGGCAAGACTATCCTTATCAACGGAGCTCTTAATGCAAAAATAGTTGGTCAGAGTGCCTGCAAAATTTCGGAGCTTGCAGGAGTTTCAGTTCCCGAAGGCACAAAAATCCTCATCGGTGAGACCGACAGTACAGAGCTTTCAGAGGAGTTCGCACACGAAAAGCTCTCCCCTGTCCTTGCAATGTACAAGGCAGAGGATATCCATGACGCATTCAGCAAGGCGGAGAAGCTCATAGCTGACGGCGGATACGGTCACACCTCTTCAATATATCTTGATACTATCACTCAGCAGGATAAGCTTGCAGAATTCCGCAGCCGAATGAAGACCTGCCGTATACTTGTGAACACTCCATCGTCACAAGGCGGTATAGGCGATATTTATAACTTCCGACTTACTCCGTCCCTTACCCTCGGCTGCGGCTCATGGGGCGGAAATTCCGTAAGCGAAAATGTTGGGGTAAAGCATTTGCTGAATATAAAAACTGTTGCCGAAAGGAGAGAGAATATGCTTTGGTTCAGAGCTCCCGAAAAGATATACATGAAGCGCGGCTGCCTTCCTACGGCACTTGATGAGCTGAAAAGCGTTATGGACAAGAAACGTGCCTTTATCGTTACGGATAAGTTCCTGTACGAAAACGGCTTTACAAAACCTATAACCGATAAGCTGGACGAGCTTGGCATTCAGCACTCTTCCTTCTTCGACGTTGCTCCAGATCCTACACTTGCCTGCGCTAAGGAAGGTGCGGCACAGATATCAGTATTCAAGCCCGATGTTATCATAGCTGTCGGCGGCGGTTCTGCAATGGACGCAGCAAAGATAATGTGGGTGCTTTATGAACACCCCGAAGCAGACTTTGCTGACATGGCAATGCGCTTCATGGATATACGAAAGAGAGTTTACACCTTCCCGAAAATGGGAGAGAAGGCATACTTTGTGGCTATCCCCACATCTGCGGGAACAGGCTCTGAGGTAACTCCTTTTGCAGTTATCACTGACGAGAGCACAGGAGTAAAATATCCTCTTGCAGACTATGAGCTCCTGCCGAATATGGCAATCATAGACACCGATCTTCACATGAGTGCTCCAAAGGGACTTACATCTGCTTCGGGTATCGACGCAGTTACTCACGCTCTCGAAGCATACGCCTCGGTAATGGCAACAGACTTCACCGACGGACTTGCCCTCAAGGCTCTGAAAATAATTTTCGAGTACCTCCCAAGGGCTTACGATAACGGTCCGAATGATCCCGAGGCAAGAGAGAAAATGGCTAATGCCGCAACAATGGCAGGTATGGCTTTTGCAAATGCATTTCTCGGAGTGAGCCATTCTCTGGCACACAAGCTGGGAGCATATCACCACATTCCTCACGGTATCGCAAATGCACTGGTCATCGAAGATGTACTTCGCTTCAATGCAGCTGAAACTCCTGCAAAAATGGGAACATTCCCTCAGTACGACCACCCTCATACACTTGAACGCTATGCAGAGGTTGCAGACTATCTCGGACTTGGCGGCAAAACTCCCAAGGACAAGCTCGGAAAGCTCATTGCCGCTATAAGAGAGCTTCGTCACAAGATTGGCATCAAAGATACTATTGCGGATTACGGCGTATCGGAAGAAGCCTTCATGGCGACTCTCGATGAGATGACGGAAAATGCCTTTGACGATCAGTGCACAGGTGCAAATCCGCGTTATCCGCTTCTCAGCGAGATAAAGCAGATATATCTCAACGCTTATTACGGAAGAACATTCACTGAAAAAGAGTACCCGAAGGCTTGAAAGGAGACTATGCCATGAAACTTGATAATTGTATCTCAGAAAGAATAAACAAGAAGATATTCCGTGACGGAAACAAGTGCATAAAGCTCTTTGACGAGGTCTATTCAAAGGCTGACGTTCTCAACGAAGCTCTCAACCATGCAAGAGTTGAAGAAACAGGGCTCAGTGTTCCCGAGCTTTACGAGGTCACACGTATAGACGGAAAGTGGGCGATAGTTTCGCAGTTCATCGAGGGCGAAAGACTGTCCGACCTTATTGCGGCAAATCCGAAAAAGTACAATGAATATATGGAGCAGTTCGTTGAAATACAGCTTGATATCCAGTCGAAAAATTGTCCTCTTTTAAGCCGCCTCAAAGACAAAATGAACCGCAAGATAGACCTGACGGAGCTTGATGAAACTACAAAGTATGATCTCCACACCCGTCTTGATGGCATGAAGAAGCATAACAAGCTCTGCCACGGTGATTATACTCCATCAAATATCATCATCACTCCCGATAATACACCGTATATACTGGATTGGGCTCACGCAACTCAGGGCAATGCATCAGCCGACGCAGCAAGGACATATCTCACCTTCTGCCTTGAGGGCAATATTGCAGGTGCAGACAAATACCTTGAGCTTTTCTGCAAAAAAAGCAATACCGCAAAGAAGTATGTGCAGTCGTGGATGCCCATAGTCGCAGCTTCTCAGTCTGTCAAGAAAAAGGACAAGGAAAAAGACATTCTCCTGTCATGGGTGAATGTGGTCGATTATGAATAAAGGAACAAAAAAGTACATTGCTCTGATCCTTAATGCAGTGCTGTCAGGTATTATGATAGGCGTTGGAGGTACAGTATTTCTGCTGTGTGAGAATAGGATAGTAGGCAGCTTTCTTTTCAGCTTCGGACTGTTTACCATAGTACAGAGAGGATTTGCCCTTTACACAGGAAAAGTCGGGTATATTCCCGAAAACTCTCCCGTTTATCTCATTGAAACGCTCGTTACACTTATAGGTAATATCGCAGGCACTGCATTAACAGCGATCACGCTTCGGCATACGCGCTTTTCTCATACTCTTCATGAAAAAGCCGAGATGTGTATGACCGCTAAAACAAGCGACAGCATTGCAAGCCAGATCATTCTCGGTGCATTCTGCGGAATGCTCATGTATCTTGCAGTTGACAACGCTAAGGAAAGCAGAAAAAAGAATGCGGATATGTCATTTGTATTCGGTATATGCATACCTGTTATGATATTCATAATATGCGGCTTCAATCATTCAATTGCTGATGCATTCTATATGTTCTCGGCAGAAACATTCCCGAAGGATATACCGTACATACTGACGGTTGCGGCAGGCAATGCAGCAGGCGGTATGATAATTCCGCTTACAAAAAATAAGGCAGGGATATAACGGTGGTACGCATAAAGAAGCTTTTATAACTATTATTGAGGGAGACCCTTTTGAAAAAGGGTCCTCCCTCAAACTCCCTCCCTAAAACTTCTGTTTTTATTTTTTTCCATATAGGGCGCGACCTGTTTTTACAGGTCTTTTTATTTTTTATTGCGCGCTCTATATGGAAAAAAAACAGATAAAAATCTTTGGAAAGGGGTTCGGGGAAGAACCTTTCCTCAGAAAGGTTTTCCCCGAGTAATAACTATAAACCTCTATATGAGTATAACCATTATTTCCCTGCCCTGTTTTTTTGTGTACTTATTCTTCCCTGCGACGTATTTTCATGCTGCCTTTTATACAAATTATTCCGAGTCCGATCATCATAAGCGCACCGAGAATAATAAACAGCTTGTACATTGAATTAACGCCCGTCTGCGGCAGATCAACAGCTTCGTTTGCTGAATTTACGCCCTTTCCTGTTTTAGGATCAACGGTGTACTTATCAAGCACATTACCTTTGCTGTCAGTGATAGTTATCTCACGGTCACCGTCAGCAGTACGTTTTATCGAAGCACTTGTATCAGTGAATTTATTTTTGTTCTGATAATCATTCAATGCCCAGCTGCAAAGCTCCTCGTCTGACGCTATATTGTCCTTATCATCAGGTTCTGCAACTTCATCAGAGTTGAATACAGGCGATTTATCACCCTTGCTCCAGCTGTTAAGGTCTGTTCCGTCATTTGTATAGAACAGGAGATGCGAGAGACCTTCCTTGTTATTCGACATCATATCGTCAAGATATGCACTTACAGCTTCAAGTATCTTCGGTATATTTTCTTTATTTGCGTTCAGAGCTTTTGTAAACTCATCAGAAGCCATTTCCGCAGCAGTTTTTGAGGAGGTTTTCAGCTCTCCGCCAACTACTGTACCCGAAGCTGTCTTTTCGGTGATCTCCTTGCCTGCTGCCTTATAAACTGCGCTTCCGTTGTAATAGCACTCGTAATCCAGTGAGATACCTGCGTTTCGTCCGTTGATTCCGCCAACATCTACAGTTGTGATAAGTGACTCAACATTTCCGTAGGTATAGCAGCTGATATTAGTACCGCCCGACATACCAGTTAAACCGCCGACCATTGCCTTGTTGTTGCTCTCTGCATTTGCAGTTATATTTCCGAGCGTAAAGCAGTTCACCTGTGCAGAGCGGTTTGTCATTCCTGCAAGTCCGCCTGCGTATACGGAAGATGTTCCGGTGGCAGCGTTTATCTCAACATCTGTACAGCAGTCGGTGATAGTACCGCGAAGCGTGCTTCCCACAAGTCCGCCTATTCTTGCAAAGGACTCTCTTGTTTTAGCGTTTATAGTTCCCTCAACAGAGCAATTGTCGATAACAAATCCGTTCTGAGCCCATGCGATAAGTCCGCCAACATTTGCTTCATAGCGTGAGTCAACATTTATAGAAATATTCTTGAGCTTTATGTTTTTAATAGTTACAAGCTTTTCATCATCTGTTGGAGCAAGATTTGTATCATGTTCACCTGCTGCCAGACCGAACAAACCCGAAAGATATATATCCGCAGGAGCTTCCTTGCTTCCAATTGTAAGACCTGATATAGTATGGTTTCTGCCGTCAAAATTTCCTCTGAACGGATATACGGAAACATTCTCCTTCTGTCCGTTTATCTCTGCCTGTATAGCGTGACCGATAGGCAGCCACTCACCGTCTTTAAGTGTAATATCACTGTCAAGAGCGAACCGGATACCCTTCCAGTCAACATCATCATTCATAGCCTCAGCCACATAACGGAGCTGCGCTTCTGTTCTGATAAGATAAGGTTCTTCTTCAGTGCCCTTACCGCCTGCAAATTTAGAAGTATCGGCTGCTGCATATGTTGTTTTATCATTGTATGTTGATTTGTCCTTAGCTGTTTGCAGTGCCTCATCATATGCCTCACCGCTTGTTGAACCATCAGATGAAACAGCCTTTGTTACTTCACCGTTTTCGACTGTGATAGTAACTATAACCTTTTTATCTTTATCACGTCCGTACCATGTACCGTCGTTGAGTTTTGCTTCTTCCTTCTTTACTATCTCAGCTTCTGGCTGTACGTAAGAAGCTTCTGCATACTCGTCAGCAAATGTGATCTCACTTTCGTATTTCCATGTTTTAAGTGAACTGTTCGTTAATCCGAACTGTGTGAGCTCCACAGGGAATTCCTTGAAGTTGACGTTCAGCTTTTCAGCAAGCTTGCTGTGATCCTTTGAGGTATAAGCCTCGTTATTGTACACAACTCCGCCTGTATACGCTATACCCTCATCGCTTACGCCCGATGATACTCTCGTACCAACAGCAGCAACTGGATCAACAGTTTTTTCTCCTATCTTCATTGAGGCTTCACCGTTGTAGTAGCAGTCGTATGTGTGTCCGATACCTGTTATCCAGCCCGATACAGCACCCGTGTATATCGAATAATCATTTGTTTCATGCTGACCTGCACCGTAGCAGTTCGCAAGATATCCTGCATTTACAGCAACAAGCGAACTGATAACTGCCATGCCTTCATCTTCACGGTTTCCGCTGCCGTAAACATTTCCGAGAGAGTAGCTGTTTGCAACAAGTCCGCGGTTTACAAGTGCAGCAAGACCGCCTGTTTCGCCGAACGAGCCGCCCTTAGTTACCGTGCAGTAAGCATCGACATTTGTCTTGCAGTTGATGATAGCACCCTTGTAAACGTATGACGCAATTCCGCCGACAAAATTATTGCCCTTATCAGATGTCAGTGTGATGCTGCCTTCCACTGAGCAGTTGTCTATGACCGCGCCTTTGTAATCTTTGCTGTCGGAATTCATAAAAGCCGCTATACCGCCTGTATATGCACTTGTATTGTATGAAACATTTATAAGCACATTGGTGAGCTTTACATTTTTCACCACTGCATTAGTGCCGAGAACGCTGAAAAAGCCGATATAATTTTTGCCTTCTTCAAGCTTCTTGGCTGTCTCTTTACTTCCAACAGTCATGCCCGATACGGTGTGTCCCTTTCCGTCGAAGCTGCCGTTGAAAACATAGTCGCTGTCGCCGATAGGAGTCCACTCCTTGTCGGATACGTCAATATCGCTCATAAGCTCGATGAAAACGCCCGAATAGTCAATGTGTTCGGAGAGCGAAGAAGCGAATGCGCGAAGCTGGTCTGCTGTTTTGAGCATATACGGCTCCTCGGCAGTACCTTTTCCTGATTCAAATATTGAAGCGTCAATAACATCATTGATGAACACTTCATCTGAAAGAGTTATCGCACCGTCGTCCGAAAGCTTCCAGAGCTTGAATTCTGCTGCGATATTCCCATTTGCAAGGATTTTAGAAATGTCGTAGAGATTTCCATTGAGTTTATCCGCAAATTCACTGCTATTTATTTTTGTGACCTTTTCAGCAGCAAATGTCCCCTCTGCGTTCATAGAACCTGCGCCGTGAGATACTGCTCCGACAGAAGTTTCCGCACCTGCTTCGTCAATATAGCGCAGCTCAGCACTATCTGCATAATAATCATATTTTCCCGAAGCCGCAGGCATAAGAGCTCCGTTGATAATGCCTGCACAATTTGAAGCATCTGACTGTGCTATAGTACCGACTGTAACATTTCCTGACGAGAAGCAGTTGAACTGTTCCGAAGTCATCATACCTGCAACTCCGCCTGCATACAGCGACATACCGCTTGATGTCACTACCTTTACATCTCCTGTGTTTGCGCAGTTTACGATGTATGTGTCGTTGCCTGCCATTGAAACTATTCCTGCACCGTATGCTATCTTCGTATTCGATATGGAACTGATACTTGTTTCGGATATGCAGTTTGCAACAGTAGCGTTTCCAGCTGCTCTGCCCACAACACCTCCTGCCATTACCATAGCTTCATTGGTCTTTGCGGACACAGAGCCGCTGACACTACAGCTGTCAATTACCGCATGACCGTCTGTCTTAGAAACGGCTTTGCTTGTGATATCACCTGTGATACCGCCTGCTCTTACAACCTTTGCACCTGCAACATTGATATCAACATTTTCAAGCTTTATCCCCGATACCTTTGCCGTACTCAGAAGCGTTGAGAATAAGCCCACATTTGTTTCGTCAGTATAGGCTGTTTCATCATTTGTTTTGATATTCAGACCTTTTATGATATTTCCTCTGCCGTTGAAATCTCCTGCAAATATCTTATCAAGATTTTTGCTTGCAGCTCCTTCAGCGCCTATGGGGTTCCAGTTTTCAATACCCGACAGATCAATGTCCGCGTCAAGGACGATGTACTTTCCGAGGTAGTTTTCTCCGCTGTCAACACTTTCTGCAAATCCCGCAAGCTGAGAAGCTGTCTTTATAACAAAGGGATCATTTGCACTGCCAGAGCCGTCCTCAAAGCAATCGGGAGCATTGCTCTTTGCAAGTGCGTTATTAACAGCATTTATTATGCCCTCACTGCTGTATGTTGCACCGCTTACAGCGTCAACTCCCTCAGTGCCGTTTGCAGCTATTATCTCGGATATCACTGCTTCAGCTCTTTCCCAATATGAGGGAGTATCTTTTTGCTCTGTAACGTCTATGGCAGCTATAGAACCGTCTGTGACAGTTACAGAAACTGTGATATCACCTAGAAATCCGCTTGCTGTACCTGTATACGTTCCGTCTTTATAAGAAGAAGCCGCATTGGCTGCAGCAGCAACATGAAAAGAATTAGTCAGAAGAGCTGCAGATAATGCAGCGCATACTATCCTTTTCCTTCGTAGTTTGTTCTTGTTCATTTTTTGACCTCACTTTACTGTATATTGATAATAAATTAACAGCTTAATATATAATAAACTGTTAGCATTTACTAACATAATAAGTATATCACTATTAATCATTCATGTCAAGTATGATTTGGAACTTTAAGAGCCTTTTTATTTATATCGTTTTGTTTTTTTGTGCTAAATTCCGAAATTGCATTACCCCATTGACAAACGAAAGAGAACAGTGTATTCTTATATAAGAGAACGTTGTTCGCTGACAGGAGATGATACAATGCCGAAGCCCAAGAAAGAGAGCCATGAACGTATAATAAAAGCTGCAACAGAAGAATTCCTGACCTATGGTTTTGAGAACGCCTCCTTACGCCGTATCGCCGCAAACGCAGGCATTACCGTTTCTGGACTGTACAAGCATTTTCCGAATAAGGAGGAAATGTTCGCATCACTTGTGCAGCCCATGCTGGACGATTTTTACGTGCTCTACCGACAGAAAGAGCAGGAAGAAAAAGACGCTATTGAGAAGATAGGTTCCGCAGCGGCATTCCTGAATGATGACGCAGTGTATGTGATGAAGTATATCTACGATCATCTTGATGAATTCAAGCTGCTGGTCTGCTGTTCGCAGGGAACGCGGTACGAAGACTATGCCAATAAGCTTGCACAAATGGAAGAGGAAAGCTCGCTGAAATACATTGAAGCATTAAGAAACCGCGGCGAAAGTGTTCCGGAGTTTGACCGCAGGGAATTTCATTTGCTGGTTTCGTCAAATGTAGAAGCGGTATTGCAGCCGATCAGGTATGATTTTACCCGTGAAGAAGCAATGCACTATGCACAGACAATCAACACTTTTTTCTTAAAGGGCTGGAAATGGCTCTGTGGAATGGAATAGAATTTACATCGGCTTTCGGGCCGATATAAATTTGAATATATGTTAGCACAAGCTTACAAAAGGAGGAGTATTATGAAGCTGACTGAATCAAAAGCGGATATGCAAGGGAGGATATCCGCTGTACACGGAGACGATCATTTTATGAATCGCATCACCTCAATAGGTATTACAGAGGGGACATCGTTTCAGACTGTAAGAAACGATAAGAAAATGCCTGTTCTTATATATCTGAGAGAAACACTTATATCTCTCAGCAGAGCAGATGCGGAAAGGATAGAGGTGGAAAAGAAATGACAGGCAGTATCGCACTTTTAGGACAACCAAATTCAGGCAAGTCCACGATCTTCAATAACCTGACAGGTGCCCGTCAGCACGTCGGCAACTGGGCAGGAAAGACGGTCGAGAAAAACGAAGGCAGCTATACATACAAAGGCACACAATATACTGTCACAGACCTGCCCGGCAGCTACGGATTGTCGGGAAATTCCGATGAGGAGATCATCACAACTGATTATATCAAGTCGGAACAAAGCGACCTGACCGTAGTTCTTGTAGACGCCTCACAGCTTGAAAGAAGTATGTTCATGCTCGCGGAATTTGCAAGACTTGACAAGCCTGCTGTGCTTGTGCTGAATATGATGGACGTTGCAAAGAGTATGGGCAAAACAGTCAACGCAGAAGCACTTGCCCAAAAGCTTGGCATATCTGTTCTCCCCTTCAATGCAACGAATTCAAAGGACTATGACAAGCTGAAAAAGCTTATCGCCAATGAGCTGAAAGCTCCTCACAGACTCATCGTTCCTGCACCTGCGGAACATCAAAATGTCAAGGAGGACAGCAGGATAAAATTTGAGTGGGTAGACGAACTTCTTTCGGACGTTGCAAAGTCGGAACAGAAAGTCTATAAAATGTCGAAATTTGACCGCGTTATGACAAGACCTATACTTGGCAAGGTAATCTGTATCTGTGTTGTACTGCTGGCATTTCTTGTGGCAATGCTCATAATGATGCCGTTTATGGGTATCGGGCAGATGATACCGACAATTCTGCACGATCCTGTTGACAAGCTGCTGACAGGCTGGAATGTTCACCCGTGGCTCGTTTCCATATTCAGCACGATGCTGCCGAATGTGTTATTTTTCACGATTTCTATGGCGAGCTTTGTGTTCGGCGTTAATATCGTATTCGGCTTTCTTGAGGAAACAGGCTTCCTCGCCCGTGCGGCATATCAGTTTGACGGGCTTCTCTCAAAGCTCGGCTTGCAGGGTAAGGCTATCTGCCCTATGCTCATGGGCTTCGGCTGTACTATCGGCGGTGCCTGCGGAACGCGAGTGATGGACAACTGGGGACAGAGAATGCTCGCCATGTCTATTGTCTGGGCTATTCCGTGTGCGTCCATATGGTCCATAATACCTGTCATATCGGGAATGTTCTTTACATGGTGGCAGACTCTTCTCGTTTGTGTCGGTATACTTCTTTATGTAGTCATTACAATGATCGTAGTATCAAAGGTATTCAGCCGCAAGCTTGCGCCAAAGAATACAAGAAGCGGCATGATAATGGAGCTCCCGCCTTATCATAAGGCACACTGGAAGCATATCATCAAGGAAGCGTTTTTCAAAGCGTGGGATATCTTCAAACGTGCCCTCGGAACGGTAACTCTTGTGTCCATACTCTTTTATGTGCTTTCATTCAGCAAGGACGGCAATGTTGATAACAGCCTGCTTTACCGTGTCGGAACGCTGATCGAACCTGTTACCAAATTCTTCGGCATGGGCTGGCAGACCTTCATGGCATTCATCAGCGGCGCATTCGCAAAAGAAGCAGTCCTCGGTACGCTGAACGCTGTATTTATGGGCAACAATTCACTTATGGAAGCAACTTTCTTCTCCAAGACTGCATCAACAGATACAGCTCTGCTCGGTACTGCCATGTCATCAGCCATTTCGCCTGCGGAAGCTCTTGCATTCATGTTCGCAACTACCTTCAATATTCCCTGTATCATGGCTCTTTCCACGACCTATAAGGAATCACACTCGCTGAAATGGACGATCAAGGTCGCACTGTTCTATATATGCAACGCATTGGTGCTGTCCTTCATTGTTTATCATATTGCAAGTATCTTTATGTAAAAGCAAAAAACAGGCTTTTCGGGATTTCTCCGAAAAGCCTGTTTGCATTATATGTTATTGACATATGCCCTGAGCATATCTGATATCAAATCCATATTTATTGCTGTTCCTTTCTGCTTTTTTCCTTATTCCATGCCTTTCAGCACTTCAACCATGTCTATTCTCTTTATTCTGCGTGAGAACAGGAAGCTGACAAGCACGGATACTGTCATTACGAATATTGCCGAAATAATGTATGTTGTCGGCGCAATATAGCAGGGCCAGTCAATGGCGTCACCATTTGAGTCCATCATTGCCTGTAACGGCACACGTCCAAGTGGAATTCCGCATATAACACCGATTATTGAAAGCCACAGATTTTGTGTAGAGAGAAGTCTGCGTATTGCACTGCTCTTGAAGCCGAGAACTTTCAGTGTTGCAAATTCCTTTTCACGCTCGTTGAAGCTCAAATTTCCCGAATTATAGAGAACTATGACTATAAGCAGGACGGAGAATATCACCATGAAGTACACAAGCAGATTCATGATCTCCATCATCTTGTCAAAGGCTGCTATCAGGTCTTTCATGCTGTGGACTGCGGAAACACAGTCATTATCGGCGACATTTTCGCAGTCATTTTTTGAAACAAGCATAACAGGACGGAAGTCCATTCCTGCGACTTCGTAGTCCGCTCGGAGCATAGTGATACCCGTTATATTCGGGTGACGTGAGATAAGTCCTATCTTGCTCTCGTTCCATTTGCTGCCTGTTGCAGTTTTCCAGTAAACCTTATCGCCCTCGGACAATCCCAGTTTTTTCGCCTGTTTCATAGTAAGTGCGACTGTGCCTTTAGGGATAGGCGTTGTATTCAGCTCCGTATCGGACACGCAGTAAAGCTGCTCTCCCTCGGTAACTGCAAGCTTGCAGCTTATGATACCGTCGGAAGTCGGGTGATCCTTTGCAGCAATTGACACAGCCTCCATAGCGATAAGCTCACCGTCAGTTTCAGTTTTCATCTCCTCAGCCTGTTCGGAAGTACAGCTGTCATTGAGAATGACCTGATACTCATAGTTCTGGATATCATGAAAATACCAGTCACGGACATAATCTACCGTATCATAGGCACCAAGACCGAGCTCCATTATCATCATACCCATGCAGGTTCCGAAAACTCCCATAAACGCTCGCATTTTCGAGCGTGAGATGTCACGGAGATTGTATCTTGCATTGAAGCTGAGCTTTTTCCAGAAAGGCAGTTTTTCAAAGATACACGGCTTTGCAGTTTTCGCAGCCGCAGGTCTGAGCGCCTCCGACGGGTGTATCTTCAGTATCTGCTTGCAGCTGAAATATGAAGTTCCCGTGCATATCAAAACAAGCACTGCCGCAACGATAATGCTCTTGTAGCTGAATCCGGGCTGCCAGTTTGGAAGCGTGTAGAACTGGCTGAACATATTCACCATAAGTCTGCCAAAGGTCAGCACACCGAGGACAATACCCAGCGTACAGCCTATGACCGACAGCACAAAGCTGTAGCTGAGATAGTGAAACAGTATCTTTCGCTTCTTCATGCCGAGAGCGTTGAGCGTGCCGATCTGTGTTCTCTGCTGCGCGATCATTCGCTTCATCGTGGTGATGATAACAAGCAGTGCTATGGCTACAAATACGAATGAGAATATATACGAAAAGCTGTCATGCTGAGCAAGTTCGTCCGAAAGCTGATACCAGCCGCGAATGCTGTTTCTGTCGGCAAGATATGCGTAGTTATCATCGAGAGCATTTGCGATTTCTTCCTCATAATCGAGTGCTTTTCCCTTGCAGGTAAAAATGATCTCATTATTTATACGCATTTCTTCGGGCAGAACTTTCTCCGATAAATAGACAAATCCGATGTTATGGAAGTCGGTATCCGTATCCGTCGAAGCGCAGGCAAATTCGTATTCGGGAGTGACGATAAGTCCTTTGACTTCTTTTTCAATGTCAAGCCCCATGACATGGACTGTGTATTTATCACCTACTTTTATACCCCATATCTCGGCAAATCTGCTGAACAGCCACAAGCCGTTTTCATCGTCCGCATCGAAGTCTGCACCGTCAACATTCTTCGGAAGCGTAACATCAGTACTATTCTGAAAATAGCAGTACATCTCCGCAGTATTGTACTTCTCGTCTGCCTTTCCGAGAACCTCGGTGCGGAGCTGAACGTCATTGATTCCGCTGATATCTGCAATTTTATTTGCCTGTTCCACACCAAAATCAGCACCGTATATCCAGCCGTCTGCAAAGTTGGAACTGTTTTCAAAATCAGTCCTCGCCTTATTACCTCCAATGACATTTGCCTGAAATCCCGTATAGCACCACATAGCGATCAGCGACAGGAGCATGATCGAAAAGAACTGAGCAAAGTTGGCTTTGATGTCACGAAGCATTTTTCGTCTTAGCATTGCCGTCACCTCACCATTCGATGTCGTTGACGGACAGTGGGCTATCATTGGTCTTTATGGACTTTATTTTGCCGTTCCTCATGTGGATTATACGGTTGGCACACTTGGCAATATCCGCATTGTGAGTAACGAGAATGACTGTATTCCCGTGTTCAGTTGACAGCTTTTGCAGCATATCAATGACCAGCTTTCCCGTTTCCGAGTCGAGAGCTCCTGTGGGCTCGTCACCGAGTATGATCTTAGGATCTTTGGCAAGAGCTCTTGCAATGGAAACTCTCTGCTGCTGACCACCTGACATCTGCGTTGGGAACTTGTTTTTCTGATCGGCAAGTCCCACACGTTCAAGCATCTCATCCGGACTGAGCGCAGATCTCTTTATATCCTTGACGAGAGCGACATTCTCATATGCCGTCAGCCCGGGTAGCAGATTATAAAACTGAAAAATAAATCCTATTGTATCCGCACGGTACTCCGAAAGCTGCCTGTCGTTATACGATGATATTTCCTTACCGTCAACAAGAACCTTGCCCTCTGTAGGGACATCCATACCGCCCAGCATATTTAGCACAGTTGACTTTCCTGCACCTGATTGTCCCAGAATGACTACGAATTCTCCCTTTTCTATGGTAAAGCTCACATGATCGACAGCGACCTGTTTTCCTTCGCCTTTACCGTAGATCTTCACTACATCTTTAAATTCCACTGCATTCATATTTATCCCTCCTATTAAAGTTAGTATATACAAACTTATAATCAAAAATAATTTCCTCAGACCGCTATTCTCTTTTGATACTATCTCAGGTTAATGTTGAAGGAAAAACAGAAGTGCTTCATATTACTCATCACCCATACTATGCTATATTTTACACACATCGTTTTTGGCATTTTTTCTCCTAGCATTAAAGCACCTCTTTTTACAGCGTTTTTGACTGCTCCTAAAAATAATACATGACATAATGTTAGCATACAATAACTTTTACTTTCAAATTATAACATATGAGTCTTATTTTGTCAATATCTTTCATAGCAGACAAACAATAAATAATGCTCCTCAGATTATATAGAACCACTTTTCATCAGCAGTGTCATCGTATGTTTTTATTACTTTGGCTGTACGATAATCATATCTCAGCTCCTGGCTGTTGATACTTACCTTGACCCCCTCCGGGATCGAGTGTGTCACAAAGGCGTTGCCGCCTATGACTACATTTTTCCCGATCACAGTATCGCCGCCCAGTATAGATGCTCCCGAATATATGGTCACATTATCCTCTATGGTCGGATGACGCTTTTTGTTTTTAAGTGCCTGTCCGCCTCTTGTGGACAATGATCCCAGTGTCACGCCCTGATATATCTTGACATTGTTGCCAATAACTGTAGTCTCACCGATAACTATTCCTGTACCGTGATCAATGAAGAAAAATTTGCCTATGGAAGCTCCGGGATGTATATCTATACCCGTTCTGCTGTGGGCATATTCCGTCATCATTCTCGGTATTATTGGTACTCCCAGCAAATACAGCTCATGTGCGACTCTGTTTACAAAAGTGGCAAACAGCCCCGGATATGAATATATTATCTCGTCCTTGCTGTAAGCCGCCGGATCGCCGTCGTAAGCTGCCTGAACATCGGAGTCGATATACTCCTTAATCTTTTTCAGCCGTTTTATAAAGCAAAAAGCTATTTTCACAGCCTTTTCATCAACGTCCTCACCGTCATTTTCCGCATTTTCTATTACGACAGCAATTTGCTTTGCCAGTTTGAAAATAACGTCCTCCACAAGCATGGAAAGGTTGTTCCTGAGTGTACATACCTTTATCGACCTGTTCCTGAAAAATCCAAGAAACACTATCTTTCTGATACTCATCAGTATATCTGTTATCGCCTCCTTATCGGGGTGATTGAATATTTTCATATCGTCATTTTCGTTTTTATCAAAGCCGTATTCCAGCTCGTTTACGATATCACATATGCTTTTCTCAATATTACTCATCATGTCCTCTCTTTCAGTTTATAGCAAAGAGCAGCAGAATAGCCGCAAAAGCAGTCAAGTTCTGTTACCCTGTACAGATATGCTTTCTCATCGTTCTCATCGCGAACACTGCCGTCAGCAGCTATGAAAAAGCTGTTGGGAGCAATAAAAAAACCTTTTCCTACAGCCTTGACATATGCCTCCTTTGCAGTCCATATTCTATAAAATATCTTTTTTCTGTCTCCGTCAGCCAAAGCTTTGATCTCTTCCGAATGAAATACCGAATACATTTCGCTCACATTAATCCCCGGATCAAATTGTTCTATATCAATACCGATCTCGCCGTAAACAGAAAATGCAATAAGCACCATATCTCCCGAATGGGAAATGTTATATTTAAGTATATTGCTATGCTCCTTTATTTTGGGCTTGGAATTCTTATCTGCACATATATGTATATCCTCTGCTTTTAATCCCAGATATGCAGCTGCTATCATTTTGCTGAAAATTCTCCCGCAGGCAAATCTGAGTTTATCCTTCTCACTTATAAATCTGTTGTATCTTTCCTTTTCAGCATCATTGATCAGATACATATTATGCATGATACTATCTCTGTTTTTACATATATCAACAGACCATATTTCGATAACATCAGCCCTTGGCAGTGATATTACATTTATTATTTCCTCTATTGTACGGATCCTTATATCCATATCCTCTGAAAACTTTCCTTTCTATTATGGTATCAATAAAAAATCAGCCTCGTATGATATTTTTTATTTTATCACAGTCGGCTGATTTTTTACTGTTTTTTCATAAACTTAGAACGGAAGCGGTATACAAGATACCATGCTGACAGCCGCAACGACAAGTACAGCAACTAATGAAACAGCTCTTATTTTCATTATTTTCCCTCCTTTTCTCAGTTTTTATATAGTTTGATACTGTAAACAGTATAACTAACAAATCAACTATATTTTCCCTTTGATATGGAGCTTAAAGCTCATCTGCAGAATAGCTGTGAAAGGGTTCTTCAAAGAAATCCATCAGTCTGTCCATACCTTTGCCGTCAAGCGGATACTGCTCGGCAATCACGCCGTTTTCCAGCCTCAAGGCGTAAGTACAGCAGCTCAGTATCAGCTCGGGGTCATGGGATATGACAAATATACAGTTTTTTTCGCCGCTTACACGGCGAATATTATCCGCCACCTCATACATATGCCTCAGATCAAGTCCGCTGGTCGGCTCATCGAATATCATTATTTCCTTATTCGCAGCTACAGCACAGGCGATAGCACATCTCTGCTTCTGACCACCTGAAAGAGAAGCGGGATGACGTTCACTGACTTCTTCAAGGTCAAGAGACCTCAGTATCTCCATGGCTCCGTCCTTATCTTCATCATCCATACTTATCATGACCTCGTCCAGAACGCTCTCTGTGAAAAGCTGATTATTTACATCCTGCATTACCATGAAGCTTTTTTTCAGTCTTTCCCGTCTTTTCAGCTTCTTTCCGTCATACTCCGTAAAGCCCCTGAATTTTTTCATAAGTCCGCAAAGACATCTTGAAAAAGTAGATTTGCCTGCTCCGTTATTGCCAATAACAGCGATTATCTGACCGAACGGCACGGAGCCTTCGTCTATTTTCAGTATCGGCAAAGACCTGTTGTAGGCAAATCGGAAATCCCTGAACTTCAGTTCTTTTCTGCTCTCTGCCCTCTTGAATTCCTTCATTGTGAACTGGCTCTCAGTCACAGGCCGAAGTCCCAGCGCCTTTAATTCCTCAAAGCTTTTTTTACCAAGCTCGTCAAAAGTAAAGGTGTCGATTATACTGCCGTTTCTGATATATATTACCCTGTCGGCGATATCACTGAGATATCTCAGCCTGTGCTCTGCGATAACGACAGTTTTTTTCTGAGCCCGCCAGATACCGATACATCTTTTCAGCTCCATCGTTGCTTTCATATCAAGATTTGATGATGGCTCATCAAGAACGATAATATCGGGGTCTGTCACCGATATACCTGCACAGGCGATTATTTGTTTTTCTCCACCGGACATATTGAAAATGCTCCTGTGCATGAGCTTCTGTATGCCGAACTGCTCAACAGTCTCCTTGATCCTGCGTTTTATTTCCTCGGCTGGAACTCCCTGATTTTCACTTTCAAAGGCAAGCTCTGAATCCGTGTCAACGCTGAAGAACTGTGAGCGTGGATTCTGAAATACAGAGCCCGTGTTCTTTGAGATCTCATACAGTGACTTATTCCTCAGATCCTCTCCTCCTACGATGATATCTCCTGTGATATCTCCTTCATAGTAATATGGAATAAGCCCGTTTATCAGTCTTGTAATGGTGGTTTTTCCGCAGCCCGACTCGCCTGCAAGTACTACCACCTCGCCTTTTTCTATCTTCAGATCAATGTTTTTAAGACAGCCGCCTCCATTTGCAGCCCTGTCGGAACTATAACTGAAAGATACATTCTTAAATTCTATCATATTGATCTCCAAAACAACTCATACTATCCTTACGATAACAGAAGCAGCGATTGCTGCTGTCAGTATAAGCATGACAGCATAGTCCCATACGCCAAAGCCGATACTGCATATATTTGTTCTCCTGACAGGTCCTCCAAGGCATCTGGTAAGTGAGGCTGCAGAAAGCTCGTCTCCCGTTTTCACTGAGCATATCATCAGCGGTATGAGCCTGTATTCTATGTACTTTCCCGAATGTATGCCGAAAAGCCTTATCCCCCTCATATCCATAGCGTCCTTTATGAAGTGCATCTGCTCCTGAACAGTCGGAAAGAATCTGAAAATGACCGAAAATGGTATGGTTATCTTGTCGGGGATATGCATTTTCTCCATTGCCGCAATAAACTCGCTGACTGTTGTAGTGTAAACAAGGTAATATGCCATTATGAGACCCGGCATAAGCCTGCCGAATATACCCACTATCATCAGTATGACATAGTATATACCTCCGGACAGCTCGTTCAGATCGGTGTGAACAATGAGATTCACACCCAGATACAGCAGTGTAGACACAACAGCACCCTTCCATTTTCTCGAAAGATAAAGCAACAGAACAGGTACGGCGGTGATAACAGGCAGGATAACAGCTCCTGCCCTTCCACCTATGCTGCTCCACGAAAAGAGCGATATTGCCAACAGCAGAAGCATTTTTGTCCTCGGATCAATAACCGGACCTTTTTTTTCTCTTTTATATCTCAGTATCAGATCATCAGCCATTACGCTATACCAGCCTTTTCAAAATGCTTCTTCAGAACTGATCTGCCAATGAGTGCTCCAACGAAACCTGCTGCGAATGCTGCAAAGAAAAGAACTATGAGCATCCACGGAGGACAGAGCTTCTTGAGTGATTCCGCATAGCCGTCTGCATAGTTGCTGAGGCTGTCAAAATAATTCTTATTTACAAACATGGGAATAAAGTCGCCCCATACCCAACCGCTGAAAATAGTTGTCGCCAGCACGGACTTTGTGCTGCTCTGATAGCCGCCGCTCTTTGCGGCAAGGTCGGCAAGAAGTCCGAATACTGCGCTGGTGATGATAGCATATGGTCCCATTCCCGTAAGCAGCTGAAGTATGCCCACGAGGATAGTGAATATCCATATCATGCCGAATTTCTTTGCCCTTGTAAGGAAGAGCATAAAAGGTATGGCACATATAAGAGGTACAAGCACATCAAGCAATATCATAAATATCGGTATAAATCCAAGCATCGACAGGGCTACCATTACGACCATATATATCGCCGCAAACACGCCTATGTTTATAAGATCTTTTCCGTTGAGCTTATTATTTTCCTTTATCATTTCAAACTTCTCCTTTTATATGATTACAGTTATCTTACAGTCCATTCGGCAGCCTTCTTGCGCTCGTTCATGAACCTTCTGTATATGCCATCCTCGGCTATGAGCTGTTCGGGAGTACCGTCCTGAACGATCCTGCCGTTATCAATAGCTATTATGTGATCGGCGTTTTTCAAAGTATTCATTCTGTGAGCTATCATTATAACTGTCTTGTTTTTAGTAAGCTTATCTATGGCTTCAAGTATATCCTTCTCATTTTCGGGATCAAGAGCACTGGTAGCTTCGTCAAGGATAACGATAGGAGCATCCTTGAGTATCGCCCTTGCAATAGATATCCTCTGTTTTTCGCCGCCCGAAAAATTATTGCCGTTCTCCTCAACTAAAGTGTCATAGCCGTCGGAGAGCTTTGATATGAACTCATCACATTTTGCTGCCCGTGCCGCTGCCATTACCTCTTCCCTTGTAGCGTTCGGAGTTCCGAAGCAGATATTGTTGTACACAGTATCCTCAAAAAGATAAACTTTCTGGAACACCATGCTGATATTACCGGCAAGTTCGGATATCTCGATATTTTTTATATCTGCATCACCGATCTTGAGTTTACCGCTGTCTATCTCCCAGAAGCGAGGAATAAGATGACAGAAGGTAGTCTTACCCGAACCTGAAGGTCCGATGACTGCTGTGCAGGTCCCGGGCTCTATAACAGTCGATATATCATGCAGGACCTCGTTGTCTCCGTAAGAGAAGGAAACACCGCTGAACTCTATCCTTGATGACGCGATATGCTGTACCGGTTCCTTAACCTCAAGCTGCTTGGTATCCTCTATCTGCTTTACAGCCTCAAAAGCTGTGTCCAGCATACCGAACATTGACAGCGTCGAGCCTGCCTGATGTAATGAAGAATATGCCATGAAGCTGACAATGATGATAACAACTGCCTTTTCGATACTTATGCCACCATCAGCTCTTTGCAGCATGACAGCCTCTGCAATTATCAGCGTTTCAAAGACCGCTATGCAAAGATGGCTCAAGGTCTGGCTGAGAAGAGTCCTGTCCACCATATTGATATTGCCCTTACGGCTATTTTCAATGGCATCGCGGAGCTTTTCATCTCCGTTCCTGCATGAAAAATTCTTGACCACCTTGATACCCTGTACAAAGGCTATGGCAGCCGCACTAAGCTTCTGCTGAGCTTCGGTTCGGAATGGGGCATTTTTCTCAGCGTCCTTCATCGAAACCTTTACGAGTATAAGGTATACCACAGTGCCGATTAGAATAATCACGCCAATATGCCATTCATAAAACATTAACACGATTATCATTGCAACTGCTCCCAAAAAGCCTCCGAAACAGGAAGTTAGGGCGTTTACAGCCAGCACCTCTATATCCGATATTGTAGTGGTAAGTACAGAGCTTATCCTGCCCGAGGACTGTTCATCGAAGAATCCCAGAGCAACATTTTTTAGAGTATTTGCAATGGATATTCTCTTGTCCGCCGCCATGTAGAAACCTGTCTGTATATTCTTTATCGTGCCGAAATAGCTTATCACAAAAGAACCTATGATAGCACAGGATGCAACTATGATTATATCCCGGCGGCATTCATTCAGGCTCCAAGTGTTGTTCACGCACCTGAAGCAGATAATGATAGCGATCATCTCGGTTATCATTATCATACCCATGATAAACCGTGCTGCAAGGGAGGCAAGCATCATACCACGCCTTCCGGCACAGAATCTCCACATTTTTTTCATTGCCTGAAACATTATGCTTCACCTCCGTCTGATGATGTTATATCCCATAGCTCACGATACTCGCTGCATTTTTCCAGCATCTCACCGTGAGTGCCGATACACTTTACAGTTCCTTTATCTATAAAGGCTATCTGCTCTGCCGACGTTATTGTCGCAAGCTTATGAGCGATAACGATGAGTGTCTTATCTTTTCCTGCCTCCGAAAGTGCTCTCTGGATAAGTGCTTCATTCTCCGGATCGGCACTGGCAGTAGCCTCGTCAAAGATCATGATCGGAGAATCCTTCATCATAGCTCTTGCTATGGCTATCCTCTGACGCTCGCCGCCCGAAAGCCTGCCGCCAGCCTCTCCGACAAGAGTTTTATAGCCTTCGGGAAGTGCCTGTATGAAATCATGACAGCCTGCTCTCTTAGCAACAGCAATTACCTCCTCGTCTGATGCCTCCTTTTTGCCAAGTCGGATATTATCCATTACCGACATATCAAACAGGAAAGTATCCTGATCCACGCAGGAAACAAGACTATTGAACTTCTCCTGCGAGAAATTCTTTATATTGTTCCCTCCTATGCTAATCTCTCCTGAATCAGGCTCCCAGTACCCGGCAAGCAGCTTGGCGATAGTGGATTTTCCACCGCCTGACGGTCCTACTAAAGCAAGCATCGTACCTTTCGGCACAGCAAAGGAAACTCCCGAGATCACGCTTTCCTCCTTATCATTGTAACTGAATGAGATATTATCAGCCCGCAGTACAAGATCTCCCTCATTATCATCAGAGCCGTTTCTTTCGATCTCACGATAATCAAGTATCTCTCTTATCTCATGGGCAGATGTTCCCATCTGAGCAAGGGTGTCAAAGAAGCTGAATGCCTTCTGTATAGGGCCGTAAATACCAATGGAAAGAATGATGATAAGGAACAGTTTTTCCGTTGAAAGCGTATTATCACTCCAGAACTTTATACCCGCAAGTACGGTCGGGAATACCGAAAAAGGTGCGATAGACAATATTATTGAAGTAAATATCTGTGTCTGTTTTGTCCAGTTTATCGAGTAATCCGCATTGTGCATAACAGCGTCGGAGTATTTCTTATAGCTTGAATCCGTCTGATTGAATGTCTTTATGACCTCAATACCGTTTATGTACTCGACCACTGCCTGATTCATTGACTTTGCCGCAGCCACCTGACCCTTATACTTTTCCTCATAGCCTATCATCATACCGCTGAAGAACAGCATTCCGAATATCACCCAACCGAGTATGACCAGAGCCATTCTCCAGTCAATGAAGAATATCCACACAAATATAAACAGCGGAGCTGTAAGATTTCCCGTCATTTCCGGGTAGAGATGAGCAAGGGTATTCTCCATGCCCTCGATCCTGTCAACAATGACTGTTTTCAGCCTGCCGCTTCCGTTTGTCTCAAAGTATCCCAGAGGCATATTAACCAGTTTGGCTGCTACTGCCTTTCTTATATCGGCAAGGGTGTTGTATGCCGCATGGTGTGATACCCATGTGGATATGTTCACAAGAATGATATTTGTGATCTTCAGTACTGCGATGCAGACGATGAGCCATGCTGCCGCAGAAGCTTTTGCATTGCCAGAAAAAACCTTTCCTATGAGCTTTCCCGCTGCAGCATAGGATAGAATACCGCACAGCACAGCTATAATACTTATGATCACGGAGATGTTATAGTCCTTCTTGTATGGAAGCATAAAACTGCCGAGCTCTCTTGAGAAGGAATATTGCTCAGGTTTGCTTTGGGTGTGTTTCTTTTCTTTTTTACTCATCAGATCTCACCTTCAATATCTTTCATAAATACTGATCTGTCGCCTTCCGCAACAAAAAAACCGAATATGTCCTCAAAACCTTCAAGGTATCTTACTAACGCCTCGGGGGCTCCGCATTTATAAAGCGGATAGGCTCCTGCGGGAAGGATATCGCTGCCGACTGCAAGAAGCACTGCTGCCGCCACTGAACCTGTAAGTCCCGAAGGATCGTTAAAGCGGAAATAAAGAGTTTTTAACTCCTCTTTCCCGCCGCTGTCAACAGTCCCCCTCATCTCGATAATGATACCGACAAATCTGCCTTTTTCCGCACAGTCAAGCTCAGAGGCTGTACTCAATGCCCGTATCGCGCTGTCTTTTTCGGAAGTATATACCGCCGGAGCATTTTCAAGTGCCTGAAGGGTCCTCTGCCCCGCAAAAGCCATATACCACCTTCCTGAGGACAGCCCCAGCTCTGATGCAGCATATACAGCTCCATCGTCCATATACGGGAACATCATACATTTTTCCTTGCAAAACGGGAGCAGTTGTTCGAGCTTCTCAAAACTCTTACATTCGGATACCTTTCCGTCCTTCCAGCACACCATAGATCTGCTGCCGCTGCCTACGCCCTCAAGATAATCCTTTGCGGCAGTAAGTGAAAAGCTGCCGAGAGCCCCATATATGAAGCACATATCCTCAGGCTTGTCAAACTTGCCGCCAAGGTATAGCATCAGGAGTTCAGCAAGCCCGGGGATACTTCCGCAGCCGTAGACCACCTTACCGTCCTGAACCGTTTTCAGTTCCTCGTTCATGCACAAATCAATATATCCGCACCCTGCCGCTGCCGCAGCCCTTGCCGCAGAAACAGCTGTCTCATCATTTCTGCCCGTACAGTTCACTACGGCACTGCATCCAGCCATAAACCTTTTAAGGCTTTCGATATCGTCCATATCCGCATATTCATAGGATATTCTGTCAGAGTGCTCTCCGAAAGGTCTTATTTCCGGATGTCTGCCACCTATCCTGATATGCTCATCACTGTATTTTTCAAGGAACGCCGCGGCATTTCTGCCGATATCGCCGTATCCTCCGAGAATACCTACCATCAGATATTTCCTCCTTCCGCTGCAGGGATCACCTTATCCCAGTTATTCTCCGTCATAAGTCTTTTTACAAGCACTATATACGCTGAGAACATCATGTTGATATATTCCTCGTCAAAAAGCTCTGTTATGTAGTCCCATGAAAGCGAGAGTGCTCCCGTATCATCACGAAGCTGGTGGTCTATGGCAGTCTGCGGAGTCTGGCTTATTGCAAATACCTCACGGGCACATGGATATTTCTGCTCCTTCAACACTCCCTGAAGTGTACTTGTGAAAACAATCGGCATAAGTGCCTTTCCCGGTGCCTTCCTCGCCCATTCTTTAAGCACCTTCGTGCCATCATAATCATGGAATTCAAGCAGCTTCCAAAACTGCGCGGACACCTTTTTCAGTTCCTGTGCGAAGGTATCATTGCTGTCACAGTATGAAGCAAAGCCGATATTGGTGAAGTCACCTAAGATATCGTTTGCCTCCCTGTTAAGTGGTAACCTGTTGAATAATGTCAGGTCAATGGTTATATCCTTCCTCGAACTGTAATATGACATTATTTTTAGGAAAGCCGTACACATGAATACTGAGGGAGTGATATACAGCTTTTTCAGTTTTTCGTACAGTGCTGCCGTATCCTCTGTGCTGAACCTGAACATAAGTCGCTTATATCTCGGCTCTTTCACATCGCTGAAGCTGCACCTGTAATCGAGCTGCGGACATTCCGGCATTTCCTTTATCCTGCCCTTCCAGTAGTCGTCTGCCTTCTTATCGTCATATTCTCTTGCAGAGAAGTCTCTCATATACTTCTCAAAGCTGTAACTGAGTTTCGGTACAGTCTCTCCTCTGTAATCTGAGAAGATCCTGTCAAGAAGCATTTTTGCGCTCCATGCATCCATTATTATACAATCAAAACTGAAATGGAGAACGGATATCCCGCCATTCTTTCCCGTGATACCAAAATGGAACATAGGCCACTCTCCTAAAGGATAGATATGATGTGACCACTTATCCCTTACGTCAAGAACTCCTTCGTCTCCACAGTTCTCATTGACTTCCAGTATATACTCCGGCACGCTTTTTAGAACACGCTGTCTGCCGTCGCTGCAGACCACGAGCCTCAGTGCGTCATTATCTCGTATGGCATTGTTTACAGCAATTTGCATACGGGAAACGTCCGCTTTTTCCATCTCGTACTCAACATAGTAATGTGCATTTGTCCCGCCAAGCTCGTAATCTTTCTGACCGCCTGCGATATAGGCTGACTGAATAGGGGTGAGGCTGAAATAATCAGCCTCTATTTCGTGCTCTGACAAAAAACTGCATATAAGCAGTTCCTTATCCCCGAGAAGCTCCTCCCGCATCTCGGGAGAGAGCTTCTGCTCCGAACGAAATTTCAGTTTATTCCCCTCTGCCCACAGTTTTATGCCGCAGCCAGCGTAATAGTTTAGCCTTCTGAGGATATATATTTCTTCTTCCGAAGTAAGCATACTATTCATTTTTCACCTTCTCTTTTTCAGCGATGAATCCCGCTATCATTTTTTCAAGCATTTCCTTCTGTTCAGCTGATGCCTTGACTCCCTCCAGCCTTTTTGGAAAACCGATAAGCTTATTGAATCCTTCCCATTGAACAGCTCCCGTAATTGTTTTCTGAGAATAGCTCATATACTTTCTGCTGTCGGATATACCTTCAAGCATCTCACATATATCGCTCATGATAGCTCTTACCCATATGTCATTTTTGCCCTTTTCAAACAATGTGTGATCCGAAAGCGTTACTCCACCGTCATCATATAGGCTGCTGTCCACTTCTCTGGCGGCTATACCGTTACTGTAACGGCTGAGGGAGCTTTTCACCTTTGGATACCAGATGATATCACCTAAGGGATCCTGCAGGGAAAGCCTTCCGGTTTCATAGATCACATTGAAGGATTGTAAAAGGTACATGGCACTGTCGGGGTCGTCGGTATTCACCTCATTATGCACCTCGACAGTGACGGGAACCCTGTCGATATCTCCCATAAGGAGCTGAAATGGAGTCTCATTGTCAGAAACGCATCTCAGCCCAATATTTTTTGCCGTCGGCAGCATATCCCTGAGCATAAAGAACGCAGGCATTGATACTGCCGAAGCAAGGCTCATCTGTATATGGCTCGGAGGACATATCTCATTGAGCCTTTTCACATATTCTGTAAATTGTCTTATCTGCGGCAAATGAAGATAAAAATCTCCAATATGATAACACGCACGGGCTTTTTTTGCCATTTTGAAATTATTCCGTACATCATTGGGGTGAACAGGGAATTCCTGAAGCACATGAACTCCTCTGTCAAGGAACAGCTCGGTGTATTCGTTTGCCGCTCCGCCAAGGATACCCGACCTGAGTATAACAAAGGCTATATCAGCATCAGGTATCTTCTCTCTGTCGGTAATAAGCGGAACTCCATATGCCTCTGCACATCTTGCACTTTTTTCACTGCCTTTTGCCACAAGCCCCACAAGCTCTATACGGTCGTGCATACGTGATAGTGCTTCCATATAAAACTGCCCGAAGCTTGCACCGCATACTACTGCTCTCAGCTTCTTCATATTCACTCTCCTGACACAAGTAAGCTGTCAACATAACCTGCCAGTGATCTTATGGTAGGATGCTCAAAGAAGCCTGTAACATTTATGTCACAACCGAATTCGCTGCTCACGGAATTTGTCATATGTATCACCTGTATTGAGTTTCCTCCGATACCAAAGAAGTGTTCTTCAACGGATATTCGGTCATATCCGAGCAACCCGCACCATATATCATGTATCCTTGATTCTGTCTCTGTTTCGGGTAATACTATCTCACGTATGCCGCTGTTTTCCTTTGCAGCATACAGCTCTGCCGCCTTTTCCGCAAGCTTCTTCCTGTCCACCTTGCCGTTTGATGAAAGTGGTATACTTTCCACCTCACCTATGACCGCAGGCACCATATATTCGGGAAGCTTGTTTTTCAGCTCCGCGATCATGCTATCAGCTTCAGCATTGCCGTAAACACCCTTTACGAATACGGCAGTATAATGTAATTCACCGTCCGACACTGTAACAGCCGCAGCCTGTTCAGCTCCGCAGCAGTTTCTTACCGCCGCCTCGATCTCACCCAGCTCTACTCTGTATCCGTTGATCTTTACCTGATCGTCGTCCCTTCCCAGAAACTCAATATTGCCGTCCCTGAGATAGCGTCCAAGATCGCCTGTACAGTAAAGGCGCTCATTTTTCTCATTATGGAATATAAATCTCTCGTCTGTTTTCTGCTTATCGCGGTAATAACCTGCTGCAAGACCATAGCCCTGTATATACAGCATTCCCGTAACACCGTCGGGACAGTCCGAAAGGTCATTATCAAGAACATAATACTTCTGATTTCTCAAAGGCTTTCCATATGGTATGCTGTGCCAGTCTGAGGGTACGTTTTCAGGGATATCGAATGTATTCGACCATATAGAAGCTTCGGTAGCTCCTCCTAAACCGCTCACCTTTACGCCCCTGAACAAGCGTCTTATTTCATCGGGAAGTGTCACGGGTATCCAGTCTCCGCTGAGGAGGACCTGTCTCAGGCTGTCCTCAAGAGGCTCTGAATTCTTTGACATATATGCCGTCAGCATCTGCATGAATGCAGGAACTGTATTCCATACCGTAACGTGATATCTGTCCATTATCTCAAGCCAGTACTGCGGCTCTCTGAGCTTGCTGTCGGGAGGAAGCACCAGTGCTCCGCCGACAGAGAGCATACCGAATATATCATATACAGAGAGATCAAAGTGAAGGTTTGAAAGTCCGATCGCAGTATCCTTTTCCGTTATTCCGTACCTTTCGTTGATATCAAGGATAGTATTCATTGCTCCTCCGTGAGTTATGGCAACGCCTTTAGGAACTCCTGTAGAGCCGGATGTGTATATTATGTATGCAAGGTCGTTTAGCTCATTTATCGAGTGATCGGGAACAGCCGATATGTCCTCACTGATCTCATCGGCGTTGATCACTTTTATGCCTTCGATATCCGCAAGTTTCTCAGCATATCCTGTCACAGTTATGACCGTCCTCAGACCGCTGTCACCCACTATTTTACTGATACGCTCGGCAGGGTTTTTCACATCAAGCGGAAGATAAACGCCGCCCGCAAAAAGAATACCGTATACTGCCGCTATCTGCTGACAGCATTTGGGCATGAATATACCAACGACCTCCTGCTTTTTGCAGCCTGCGCCTATAAGTGCGGAAGCAATTCCCCCTGCCATACCGCCAAGCTCTCCGTATGAAAGCTCTCTGCTGCTATCTGCAACAGCCATTTTCTCTTCGTATCTGCCGATGCATCTTATGAACATCTCGTCCATCGAAACATCAGGGAGCCTGCCCTCCGTGCGGTTGGCTTCGAGTCTCGCCTCTGATATCTCAGCCTTTACGGCACAGCCGCAGCTCTCATGCCATATGCCTTCATCTGAAGCGAGCCTCTTTATAAGTTTCGTGTATGCACCGAACATTTCCGATATCATATCCTGATCGAACAGTGCATCAACATAGTCCCAGAACAAACACAGTGCGCCATCACGCTCAACGACCTGATGATCCAGCCACACCTGCGGTGTCTGAGAGATATTATACACAAGCTCTCCTATCCAGCCGCCCTCATTCCACTGATCTATACCAAGTCCGCTGGTAAATACGATAGGCATATTCACATTTCGGTTATTTGCTCTGCGCGTAAGTTCACGCTGCATCTCAACACCGCTGAAAAATGAATGTCCGAGATCGCTGAACAGCTGTCCCTGTATTCTCCTTGCCCTGTCCGCAAAGCAGTCCGTGCCTCTGCCGTCCACCTCAAGCATAGTCAGGGTGGTGAAATCACCTACGAGCCTGTCTACCTGAGGATGAACGGGCAGCCTGTTGAACTGTGTAAGATTGAGCACAAAGTCATCGCTGCCGCTCCACTTTCTAAGGATCTCTGAATAGGCTGCGATAAGCAATACAGACGGTGTAACACCGATCTTTCTTGCCTTGCTCCTGAGAGTCTCCCATTCCTCACGGCTTATGACCGCTTCTTTTCGCGCAAAGTGAGATACTCTGACCTCCTCCGGATCTGTCATCAGCGGCAGATCAGGTGCCTTGGGGAATGTATCCGCACGGTCAAGCCAATAGGTTTTGTCCTCCTCATAAGCCTGTGTGTTCTTTATGCTGTCAACGGCAAGAATATAGTCTCTGAAGGAAAACTCCAGCTCCTCGCCGGCAAGTGTGCCGTTATAAGCCTGCTTCCATTCGCCGAGGATATGGAACATACTCCAGCCGTCAAAAATGATATTATCAAAGCTTATGTGGAGCCTTGTATGCTCTGCATCATACTTTGTTGCGCGTATATCGAACAGCGGCCATTTGGAAGTATCTATAACCTGATGCGACATTTCCTGCCTGATATCTGCCAGGAACCTTTCACTTTCCTCCGCGCTGTCCAAAGTCCTGTATGCTATTTTGTAATCAGGAGTATCCTCAAGTATGCGCTGTCTGCCGTCATGCAGTATAACCGCCCTCATCATATCATGCTTTCTTATGAGCCTGTTGAATGACTCGCCCAGCTTTTCAATATTACAGTCTGTCATATCCAGCTCAAAATAGCAGTGAGTACCCACCTGACCGAGGCTGTAAAGATCGCTTCTGCCTATCCAGTATGCGTACTGTACATCGGTCAGCGGGAAGGGCTCTCCGCGTCCTGCCTTGTCAGGCACTGCCTTCGGAAGAATGCGCTTCTCTACGCGGACCCTGTCATTTGTCTTTGCTGCGCGGTCCACAGCGGCACTGAGTGCCTCAAGTGTCTGGTTTTCAAATATCATTGATACCGAAACTTCTACGGACTCCTGTCTCAGCCATGATATGAGCTTTGTAGCAGTAAGAGAATCTCCGCCGAGCTCAAAATAGTTATCATCTGCGTATACCTCACTGACGCCGAATAGCTTTCTCCAGTAGCCTGCAAGTTTCTCCTCGGTAGCTGTGAGGCTGCGATGAGTCTTTGAAAGCTTTGTCTGCTTTTTACTGTATTCCGCCAGTTTCTTACGGTCGATCTTTCCGTTTGCGGTAATTGGCATCTCCTCAAGAACAGTAATTATCTTGGGTATCATGTAATCCGGAAGATAGCACGAAAGCTTATCCTTCAGCTTCTCCTCGCTGAGCACCATGACTTTTTCTCGATACTGAGCCGTAAATACCTCTGTAAGCTCGCCAGAACAACTGTCTGCAACAATACTTTCCACTTTGCGGAAGCCGTTATCGCTCAGGATAGACTTCCACTGATCTGATGTGAACAGAGGAGTCTGAGAAGAAGCTCTGCTGTCCTCATAGCGAGTAAATCCGTATTCCAAAACGGCTGCCGATAACTCCTGAAGATACTGATGATCTCCCGTAAACTCTGCGAATACCGCTATTGCTCCTGCCGTCAGGAAGCCGCCGTATTCTTTCAAAGCTCTGACAATATCCGTACACTGATGCAGCGCGTGGAAGGATACCAGCATATTACAGCTGTGAGGCTTTATATCCGCACTGCCTCTTACTGCAAAGGAAACATTTCCGAAGCCGCCGAGTACTCTCTTTGCCTCCGCAATGTAAGCTGACGAAGGAGCAATGTAGGTATATGACCTGATCCTGCTTCCGTTTCTTTCAAGTATAGATGCAGTTATATCCGGACTCTGACCGGCTATCTCCACTATATCCGCTTCATTTTCGAGAGCTTCGATCATATTGCTTACCTGATCCACATACTTCCCGGAAGTCTCACCGAAAAATGGCAGACTCCTGAGTGCACCGAAAGGTGAAAGTTCCGAAGCCTCATCATAGAAAAGCTCCAATGCAGTCTTTTTGCCTGTTATTACATCTGCCGCCTTTTCTGAAAAAGCGGTAGTATATGCTTCGATCGCCGACATATCGACAGCGTTAACACTGCCGCTCTCTTCTGCCGTTTCTGGACGATAGTCCCTGACCATACGCACCCAGCGTTCCGCAAGGCCATAATACTCCGGCAGAACACCCGAAGTCCCGAGCCATTCCGATATCTCCCTATTTGAAGTATATCCCAGCTTTCTCAACAGAGCCGACAAAGCATCTGCCGTTATGCGCTTCATCCTGCCAAGTATATACTTGTCTGTCTCCGGAGCCGTCTCAGCAGCACCTTCTGCAAAGGCACATCTGCACCTTCTCCATTCCTCATCGAGTCTTTCTCCGCTGACTGAGACCGTATCGCATATATCGTCCGGATCCTCGTCACCAAGCACTACAAAAGCAAAAAGATGCTTCTCGTCGCCGACAGCTGTTACAGCAGCCTTTGTGATTGACTCAAGCTTTCCGAATGCCGACTCTATCTCACCCAACTCTATCCTGTGGCCGCCCACTTTGACCTGATGATCCTTTCTTCCGAGAAATTCTATAGTTCCGTCGCTCCATACTCTGCCAAGATCGCCTGTATGATAGAAGCGCATACCGTTTTCAACTGTGAACTTTTCGGCGGTGAGCTTTTCATCGCCTCTATAGCCTTTGGCAACACCCTCGCCTCCGATGCAGAGTTCTCCCTTTACCCAGTCGGGTCTGTCGCGTCCGAAATCATCGACCACTCTGTATACCTGATTTTTAAGAGGTGCTCCATAGGGTATGGACTTCCAATCCGACGGCAGCGGCTCTCTTACCTCGAAGTAATTCGACCATATAGAAGCTTCGGTAGCTCCGCCCATTGCGATGAACCTGCATGACGGAGCAGCCTTGTCCAGCCTTGCAGGCAGTCCGAGGTCTATCCAGTCTCCCGATATCATAGCGGCACGAAGGGGCAGCCTTCCCTCTCCCTTATCTTCATGGGCAAGGAGGAGCATATCCAGCAAAGCAGGTACAGAGTTCCATACAGTAACATTATACCTGTTTACCGCTTCGAGCCAGAAAAAGGCATTCTTCTTTTCTTCCTCGGGAATGCACACAAGACTTCCGCCTGCACCGAGTATGCCGAACATATCATATACGGAAAGGTCAAAATCCACCGCGGAAATTGCAAATGCAGTATCATCTCCGCAGATACCGTATCTGCTGTTGATGTCAGATATAGTGTTCCACGCAGACCTGTGTGATATCTCAACACCCTTTGGCTCACCTGTGGATCCTGATGTCATGATGATATAAGCAGATCTGTCCGAGCCGTTTGAATCAACAGTACCGAGATAATCCTCCGCACTCATATACTCAGTATCAGAGCGGAGTATCTCCTCAATAGTGAAAACCGTAACATTCTCTGGCCAGCGGATATCATCGGCTACCGCCTCTGAGGTTATGACATATCTGATGCCTGCCTTTTCATGTATGACAGATCTTCGCATAAAGGGCTGACCTACATTTACGGGAACGTAGAAACAGCCTGCTGACAGGATACCGTAAATCGCTTTTATTTGTTCCGTTCCTCTTGGTATGGAAACCGCTACGGGCTGGTCGTACACTCCTCTGCTGCCAAGGAAAGCTGCTGCCTTCATAGCACTTTCGGCAAGCTCGCCGTAAGTTGTAACATCGCCGCTAAGGCTGTCGATGAGTGCTGCCTTTTGCGGAGCCTCCACAGCCTTCTCAAGGAAAGATGTATGGATATAATGAGGCTCAGACTTTCCTATAAGCAGCTCCTGCTCACGTCGGAGCTTCTGCTTTTCGGGGAGCACATCAAAGCAGCGGTCCCACGGTTCATCTGCAAGGCTTTCAAGAAGACTTACGAAGGCATCGAACATATCCCCTATCATTCCTTCCGGGAACAGCTCTTCCAGCTCGTCCCATGCCAGCATGAGCCCGTTTTCGTCCTCATAGGTCTGATAATCCAGCCAGACCTGCGGAGTCTGTGACACCATGTATCCGAATTCTCCCAGGCTGCTCCTGAAGTTATCATCTATGAGCGGAGTGCCTAGATTGCAGGCAAATACCACGGGTGCAATACCCACCTGTCCGGGGTGATACTTTGCCATATCCCTTTGTACCTTCACTCCCGAATACATCTTATAGCTTATATCCTTATAAAACTGTTCTTTTACGGACATCATGAAGTTTTCAAAGCTTGTATTGTTCCCGCTGTTTATCTCCAGAAGTACCAGTGTCGTAAAGTCAGCTACAACATCATCTATGCCATCGATGTCCGTCCTTCTGTTGAAAAGAGGGATATTGATGAAAAAATCGGGAGCAGCACTCCATCTCTCCAGCACTGAGGCATAAGCAGTAAGAAGCACGATAGCGGGTGTGACCTTGTACTCGGCAGCACGTTGCTTTATCTTCTCCCACCTGTCTCTGCTTATCCTTTTAAGATTTCTCCTTACTCTGAATTCGCGTATCTCCTCCATCTGCTTTGCAAGCGGAAGAAGCGGACCTGTGGGGAGTTCAGCCGCTCTCTTCTGCCAATAGTCTCTCGCCTCGCTGAATGATGCGGTATCCTCCTTTTCAGCCGCAAGGTAGCTCTCAAAGCTGAAGCCCTGAGCGAAAGCGGATACCTCTCCGCCGTTATAGAGCCTTGCAAGATCTCGCAGAATCAGATTAAGGCTCTGTACATCTGAAACAAGCAGTGCCAGATCAAAATGCAGCCTGTGTGCACCATCTGGCAGCAGACTGATCTCAAGTCCGAGGCATTTTCCATGTTTGATATCGAGCTTTCGGTGAGAGAGCCTTTCTCTTATCTTCAGAAGCTCCTGTTCCGCTTCCTTCACGGAGAGAGAGGTAAGATCATTCACCTCTGCCCTTATATCGGCAGGCTCCTGCATTATCTGCTGAGTTCCGTTATCGTTGAATCTGACATGGAGCATAGGGTGCGAGGCGATTAATTTCTTCCAGGCTTTTCTGAGCCTTTCCACATCAACGCCACAGCCATCGAATTCCAGATATGCGTGACAGTCCACTCCGCCAAGCACCTGATCCTCCTGACGCCCAATATAATAGGCATACTGAACATCTGTCAATTCAAACTCCCGGTCATAAACTATCGGTCCGTAAACTGACGGAGCTGCCTTTTCCTCCTTCGGAGCCTCATCGCATCCGCCTATAAGCTTATACCAACTGTCCAGACAAGGCTCCTTCATGAGCTGCGAAAATGTGACATTCACGCCCTGCTTTTTCCATTTTGCAGCAAAGCGCATTATTTTGAGCGAGTTGAGTCCAAGCTCGATGAGATTCTGATCTCCCGCTATGTCATTTGCTCCCTCGATATTTGAAACGATAAGCTTTTTCAGTTCATCGTAAACTATCCTCTGCATTTATCCTGCTCCTTTTCCATAGCTATGTCATAAAGGCTCTTCTTGTCGATCTTTCCAACGCTTGTCACAGGCCACTGCTCAATAACATGAACAGTATCGGGTATCTTGTAATGAGCCGCACCTATCTCCTTGAAGAATACGGCGATATCCTGTCGGTCTATACCGCTGCAGTCCTCTGTGAGCTTTATAAAGGCAACGCTCCTGTGTCCGAGCTCGTCATCGGGTATTCCGATAACTGCCGCTTCATCTATAGCCTCGTGTCGGCACAGATATCCCTCTACCTCGGCAGGCATAACCTTTTCTCCTGCGCGGTTGATCTGTTCCTTCATTCTTCCGCCCATTTTAAGACCGTTCACGCTGCTCCATGCAGCACGGTCACCCGTGCAGTAAAAGCCTTCTGCGGTGATGCAATGCTTATTTACTTCCTCAAGCTTATAGTAACCATCAATGGTATATGGACCTCTTGCCAGCAGCTCACCGTACTCTCCCTCGGGGACCTCATTTCCGCAGCTGTCAACTATCCTGATCTCGTCCGCAGGAGAGATAGGTCTGCCCTGATAGCTACATATAACCTCTTCGCTGTCGCTGCTGTCAGTAAAGCATATAAGCCCCTCTGCCGTACCAAACACCTGCATTAGATCACAAGGCCAGCTGTGTATTATCTTAGCGGCTATGTGCGGCTCAAGAAGTGCACCGCCAACCTGAACCAGCTTCCATGATGACAAGTCATAGCCAAGATCCCATTCTAAGACTTCCGTAAAAATAGGTACGAGCGCAGGTACCATAGCAGTAATTGTGATCTTTTCCTTTTCGATAAGGGGATATACCTCATCGGGACTGCTTGAAGGCGACATTACTACCTTTCCTCCCCTGCTTAATACTCCTAACATTCCGGGGCAGGAAAGAGAAAAATTATGCGCACAGGGAAGTATCTCAAGATACGCGCTGTTTTCATTTATACCGCACTTTTCAGCGGCAGCCGCCGCATTGTACATATAATCCGAATGTGTCCTCGGTATGAGCTTGGGAGTACCTGTTGTACCTCCCGAAAGCAGGAGCAGTGCCGTGGAATATGGCGATACATCTGCAAATACCTTTTCGCTGCCGTTTAGACTGCTTATGCTCACGGTACCCTCGGCAGGTATGCTGCTGTCCGTAAAAATGTACTTGACCGAGCTGTTTTCTGCGCAGAGCTCCTTTGCCATTTGATAATAGTCAAAGCCCATATACGACTCAGGAATAAAATATGCAGTGGGCTGCGCAAGATCGAAAATGCCTGCCAGATCGCCCTTTCTGTGAGCAGGAAGTGCCATTATCGGCACTGCGCCGCAAAGTATGATACCGAAAAACACCTCAACAAAGGTGACGCTGTTCGGAAGCTGTATTACAACATTTTCGCCCTGTGATATTCCCTTTTCGGCAAGTCCCGCCGCTATGGCAAGGGCACGCTGATAAAGCTCTCTGTAAGTTATTCTCCTTTCCTGATCGGTGCAGGCTGTTCTTTCGGGATACCTCTCAGCCCATTCCGAGAGATGTGTGCCGATAGTTTTTTTCTCCCACATATTCAGGCTCTCATATATTGTATAGTCCTTTTTGTACATCATTTTCACCTCGCTTTCACAGATGCTATCTTCATGCCGCTTAGAAGCTTTTCCCATATTCTTCTCATTTCGCTCTTGATAAAGAAATGACCGCCCTCAAATGAAGTAATATCAAATTTTCCATTTGTATACGGCTTCCACTCCCTGACAGCCTCATATTTTGCCTCGCTGTCCTCTGTTCCGTACATAACGGATATCGGGCAGTCAAGAGGGCAGCACTTTCTTGCGCGATAAGTCTCCGCAAGTGTGAAATCAGACCTCAGCAGCGGCAGGAAGAACTGAAAGAGCTCCTTATTCTGGCAAAGCTCCCGGGGAGTGCCCTCAAAGCTCATTATCTCACGGCAGAATTCGTCGTCGGGAAGATCATAAAGCATTTTTGATATTTCAGTATGAGGAGCTTCGCAGCCCGAGATGAACATATGATATATCTTCTTTCCTCTGCGTGACAGTTCCAGAGCGGTCTCGTAAGCTATTTTACCGCCCATGCTGTGACCATAGAAATAGCACTCCCGTTTTTCGACTATATCCTCAATGGTATCCGCAAGATCCGCTGCCAGCCGCTTCATATCCGTATAGCCTTTCTCGCAGATCCTTTCCTCTCTGCCCGGAAGCTGAATAGGGCAAACGTCTATCACACCGTCAAGCCCTGATATCCACTCGCGGAATGCAGAGGCTCCGCCGCCTGCATAGGGAAAGCAGAAAAGTATCTTTTCACTGCCCGAAGAGTGATAGTTCTTGATTAGCTTCAAATCCTTCATATCATTACTCCTTAAAAAGGTCGGCAACAGTCGGATCTTCTGAAGCAAGGATACGATCAACATATTTATTGATGCATCTGCCCAAACCAAGAACGAATTCTCTGCTGTACAGCCTGTTATCACAGTAAGGTGTAACAAACAGATCATCGCCGTGCTCGACTGCAACGAGTCCAACATATCTTCGTCCGCTTGTAAAATGAGAGTGGAACACGAGCGGCTCAACATCAAGATCTGCGAACATGAGCTTCTCGCCCTTTTTTCCGTTATTCGGGATATAAGAAAGAAGATACTCCTGTACCTCTATGCAATCACTGAAGGTGAGATGCTTCATATCGTGATTCATTGTATCGCGCTGCAATACTGCAAGCTCAGACCAGTGCTCGTCCCCACTGAAAGTATGTCTTATAGTAACGCCGTGAGTAAGGAAGCCGATCGTCCCCTGGAACTCCTTCTTGAATCTGTTGGCAAATGCGTATCTGAGGGCTATATCCTTCTGACCTGTCAGCTCTGCCGCAGCAAGCTGTATCATAGTGAACAGCACATTGAAATTTGATGATCTGCTTACACGCGATATTTTCTCAAGCTTCTCCAGCGGAACAGTAAACCTGCCGTACTGCATGGTAGACTCTGTCTCGATGACCTTCGGAACTTCCATCTCGGGATTTTTATATCCCTCTATACGCGCTTTCCAGTAGTTCTTCTCCTCATCGGTGAATTTCTCCCTGTAAAGTCTTTCCCTCTCTTCGAGAAAATCTGCAAAGCTTGCGTAAACTGGAAGGTCTGTTCGGTCGGGATCCTCATAGAGCTTTGCCAGCTCGGCGTTAAGTAGAGCCATTGAGCCGCCGTCAGTGGCAAGATGATTCGCAACATAGAAAAGCATATGTTCATCATCTGTTATCCTGTATATCCAGTAGCGGTACATACTTTTCTTATCAAGTGATACGGGAAGCCTTACTTTGGAAGAAGCGTCCGCATATGCCTCTTTGAATCTGGCATCCCTGCCTTCGGAGCTGAGCTCCACTACTTCAAGTCCGTAGGGTTCTTCGTTATTGAATTCAAAATAAAGACCTTCGCTGTCCTCATCCATGCTCATTCTCATGGCATCATGTCTTTTGTGAAGTGCTCTGACAGCCCTGTCAAGACGCTCTATGTCACAGTTGCCCTTGAGCAGAAATCCGTTTGAAAGATTTACGCTTCCGCGCTTGCCCTCGCCGACCTCCATTCTTGCGTATGTATTCTGTGTGATCGTAAGTCTGTATTTCATAGCATTATACTCCTTTTCATTAAGATATCTTTTCGGAAATGATCTTTACCATCTCTCCGAATGTTTCACAATCATAAAAATCAGTCAGTTCTACCTTATCCTTATACTCCTCCGGGAGATTTTCCACAAGGAAAAATGCCTTGTATGAATTGCCTCCGAGATTGAAGAAATTATCATCGTCCTTCGGCACATCGTCAAGTTCGAGAGCTTCCTTCCAGAGCACTCCCAGCGTTTCTCTTACATTAATTTCTTCTGTCATTTCCAAAACTTTCTCCTTTTCGTAAATACCGGATCATAACATCAATTCGTTCAGGATCTCTTTCATATTCTGCTCAAGCAGTGAATTGAAGCGAAGATCAAACATATCCTCATCAGCGCACATGGACATTTTCAGTACGCTGCCCTCTTCACGGCACATGAGCGTGTAATCAAGCGAGGCGTATTTCTGATTTCCGTTCATAGTGTGCACCTCTACCTCTGCCCCCTCCCATTCAGGGAACATCACTACCTGACTGAGGTATGATAGCGTAAATTCCGCTTCACCGATATGTTCGCCCAGCATATAGTGTCTGAAGCTGTTGTTTACCTGCTGTCTGCTGCACTCTATGAGCTCCGCAATTGGTCTTTCGTCCGCCTTTAAATGATGCTTCATATGGTGTGTGGTCATACCGACCATATTGCGCTTTCCCTTGCTGAAGCGATCTGTCATGGTATAGCCAACTGAGAGCTCTTGAACGTCCCATATCCTTATCAGTGCGATATTGTATACGAACAGCATCAGATTAAAGGAGGACATATGGTTCTTTTTTGCAATTCCATTGATAATGTCAAGATCTATGGTGAAATCACGTTTTGCCTCGTACTGCTTTCCTAAACTATCAAAATCCAAGCCGCTCAGTTCACTGTCCAAGCTCCAGTCCTGGCTTATCTTCTCCCAGTAAACAGCGTCGGAAGCTCCTTTTTCAGAGGCGATATACTCCATCTCTCCCAGCACGAATTCACGCCAGCTGCAAACCTCGCTGCTGTGAAAAGCTCCGCTGCTGAACCACTCTCCCATATCCTTATAAAGCACAGATATGGATGGTCCGTCTGTTATGATGTGGCTCGCCTTTATATGAAGTATAACGTGATCTTCACTTATTATATATTTATGGAATTCATACATAGGCGAAGAAAAAAGGTCCATATACTCGTTGTTCACTGATTCTGCATATTCAAGGGCAGCCTTCCTTTTTTCCTCAGTACTTCCGTATTCCTTCACTGCCTCGTGGACTATCCATTTCTGCATGACAGGTATCCTTCTCTGGAACACCTCTCCCCTGATATTTCGTACAAGACAGTAATTTAAAGCATCATGCCTTTTCTGCAGCTCCTCGAGCATAAGATCGAGCCTGTCGCTGTCTATGCTGCCCCTGAGCTCAAAGGCGATACCCGTATTCTGGCAGCCCCTGCTCTTTTCGTTAAGCTCGCTCTGTATAAGCTTTTTCTGCTGAGGAAGTACAGGCAGTATGTCATCATCGTTTTCTATGATAAAATCAGCGATCTCAGAGATTATCCTTTCCTTCTGATCGTTGACGAAATAGTGCTCTCCTGAGTAAGTTCTGAACTCCACATCGGTGTTGAAGTAATCCTGCCATTGTTCGACCGCATCCCATTTCAGTGATCTGTCCTCCGTTCCGTTCATTACAATTGCAGGGCAGGACATTTTCGGCTCACGCTGAGGAACATAGCCTCTGAACAGTGCAAGATCCGCCCTGAACAGCGGTATGAAATATTTGCAGAACATCTTATTTTCAAGCATATCCTCGTCCATCATATGATACTTTGTGAGATCGGCGATGATATCCTCGTCCTTAAGCTCTGTCATAGGTCTCTCGCCCTTATCTCCGAGGAGTCTGACAAGCACATACTCGGGCTCCTCGCTTCCGCTTATGATAAATGCCGACGGCTTTACACCCGCTTTTTCAAGCAGCCTTATGTATTCCATGCCTATAAGAGCACCCGAACAATGTCCCCACACAGCAATCTTCTTATCAAGGAGCTGTTTGCTATCGCGGAAGAAATCATTCACGAAGGTCTCGATATCCTCGGGCATAGGCTCCTTTAGCCGTTTTTCACGCATGGGGTAGAGCACCGGAATAAGGTTTATCCAGTCGGGCATTAACTGCTTCCACGGTGCAAAGAAGCTGGGACTTCCTCCTGCAAACACAAAGCAGACCAGATTTACAAGAGCATTCCTGTTTTCCGTCTGATGAGCAAACCATTTGTTCTTTTGTCTTTTTATCATGATATCAGCTCCTTGATAGCATAAACGGCACTTTCACAGTCATAAAGCACCTCTATCTCTCCAAGGCATATATCCTCAAGAGCTTCTCTGACTTCTTCAGCATCATCTGCCTCCGTACTTGAAAGAACATATACCATATCACCCGTATATGGCATCTCTCTCTCTGCCTCGATCTCTTCACCGCTCTCAATAAGTATGACCTTTTCCGGAATTATCCCCGCTTCCACAAGCTCCGAAGCAGTATCAAGGCAAACGCCAAGGAGGGAATCATAGGCAGCAAGATATATGCTGCTCTCTCCATGGTCTGAGATAAATGCCATCAGGCTATCCTTATCGTCTCTAAGTAAGTTAGCATCAGCAAACAATATATCAGTATCCACCCCGTTCAAAGTCTGCGCCGACTCACTTCTGAGTTTTTCTCCGAAGATGACCAGCAGCCTGCCGCTGTCCTTGCCTGCCTCAAAGACAAATGCTTCCCTCTTGATACCACAGTCGCTTTTCTTTGCCTCTGACGCTCTTGACTGTTTGCTGCTTATAAATTCGGAAATGTTTCTGATCTTCGGTGAATTCAGTATAAATACGAGATACTCCTCAAAGGGGATACTGCTCTCCACCTCCTGATTGAGTCTGCCTGCCGCTCTTGAAAGTATGAGCGAATTTGCACCGGCTTCATACAGATCATCATCTGCTCCTATACTGTCCAGCTTCAGCAGTTCCTTTATGATATCGGCGATCTTTGCTTCAAGCGCAGTCAGATCGGCGGCATCGCTGTCGTGATTTGTCACATTGCTGACTGCATCCTCTGCCAGCTTTTTTATCGCCTTTACGTCCACCTTGCCGTTTGCCGTAAGCGGCAGACTGTCGACTTTGATATCATATGAGGGTATCATATAATTCGGGAGCCATTCCCTGAGCAGGCTGTCTCTGTCTCTTAGCACCTCATCACCACAGTTTCCCTCAGGAACATATACTGCCGCAATGGCTTTTTCGCCTGCCTTTTCACATATTACGCAGCTTACCGAACGAATATCAAAAAGCTTCTTATAAGCTGCTTCTATCTCGCCGAGTTCTATCCTGTGACCGCGAAGCTTTACCTGATTATCAGCTCTGCCCAGAAATTCTATCTCTCCTCCAGGGTGATAGCAGCCTCTGTCACCTGTATTGTAAATGATCTCTCCGCGGTACTTCACAAAGGCTCTGTCGGTAAGCTCATTTTCCTTCCAGTAGCCATTTGCAAGGCTGTCACCTGTTATATACAGATCGCCTGCAACCCACACGGGGCACTCATTTCCTTCTTTATCCAGAACAAGATAGCCCTGATTCGGGAGCGGTCTGCCGTAGGGAACGCTGCTTAAGTGCTTTTCGGTTATCTCGCCCTTAACGCAGTCATGGTATATAGACCAGATACCGCCTTCCGTAGCACCTCCAAGACTTACAACTCTTATGTGCTCAAATCTCTCCATGATCTGATCTGGAAGTTCCGTTGGTATCCAGTCCCCCGAAAGCAGTACAAGTCGCATAGGTATGCTTTCATTCTCGCCATTATATTGCATATATATCATAAGCATCTGCATAAGGGCAGGAACGGAATTCCATACCGTAACGCCGTATTTTGCAAGCATTTTTGCCCAGTGTGCCGGGTTCTTGTACTGCTTGGCATCAGGGATTATGACCGCTCCTCCTGCGGAGGGCACTCCGAACAGGTCATATACCGACAGATCGAAATTGAGCTGAGAAAGCTGGAACACTCTGTCCTTATCGGTGATACCATACATATGATTTATAGCTTCGATGGTGTTCACAGCTGCCTTATGGCTTATCTCTACACCTTTTGGTTCGCCTGTTGAGCCTGATGTGAATATGATATAAGCAAGATCGTCGATACTGTTTTCCGCAAAGATAGCGGTATCGCCGCCATTGTCAGGGATCTGACCTATACAAAGCTCTGTGATCTCAGTATCATAGTCCTGTTTTTCAAGAGTAATGACCGCCTTAGCATTGGTTTTCCTGAGTATCCCCTCGCTTCTCTTCTTTGCATAAGCAGGGTCAAGGGGCACATAAGCTGCGCCGGAGCTTAGTATTCCCAGACAAGCTGCCATCTGCCATCGTGATTTTGGAAGGGATACCGCAACAATATCACCTCTGCCGATACCCTTCTCAACAAGAGCTGCTCTTACGTTCATAGAAGCTCTGAGCAGCTCCGCCCTGCTCCACTCGCACTCAGCGTCAGCAACGGCAAGCCTTTCAGGCTCCTGTTCAAGGTGCTTCAGAACGTATTCGTGAAGAAGGTGCTTATTCAAAACTGCTGCCGTATCATTAACGGAAATGCGCTCATCATGCTGCCACTGAGGCAGCTCCACTTTGGGCTCCTCACATATCCAGAGTTCCTCATTCTCTGATAGTCTTACAAGCAGATCGTAGAAGGTGTTCCTGAAATCGGTGATGAGTCCATCGGGGAACACACCTACCCTCGAATCAAGGTTGATATTCAGTCCCTCTGCGGTATCCATAGCCTGACAGTCAAGAAATACCTGAGGAGTCTGACTGATGCCCTTATTGGTCATCTTGCCGATGATACTGCTCTGCTCATTAGTAAGAAGTCCGATAGCACTCGTGAAAACATAAGGCATGAGCTCGCCGTTGCCGCGAGTCTTTTGAAGCTCACGCAGTACCTGCACTCCGTTGAACAGACGGTGGTCAAGGTCCTCGAACAGCCGCTTATTCACCCCGTTAGCCTTATCCGCAAACGAACCACTGCCTCCGCAATCAACAGCCAGCAGACTGCTTGCGGTAAAATCGCCCACTATAAGATTTACGTCCTTATGTATCTGAAGACGGTTAAGTATGCTCAGGTTCAGGCAGAATTCCTTATTCTGACTCCAATTCGCAAGGCACATACCATAAGCTGTCATGACCGCCGAGGTAGGTGTGACACCAAACTTTCTCGCCATTGCCTTGAAGTGCTCCCACTTTCCGCATTCCAGCAGAAACTGCTGTCTTTCAAATCTCGGGGCAAGCTTCTCTGAATTTGCTATTACAGGCAGCTCGGGTGACTTAGGAAAGCTTTCTATACGTTTCAGCCAGTATTCTTTATCGGTATAGTATTTCATGCTCTGACGTAGCTTCTGCTCGGCTATCTGATAATCCCTGAAGGTCACATTTACGTCGGGAAGCTTCTTCCCGGGAGTGAAGTATCTGATCTCAAACTCAGAGATGATACTCCATATGCTGAGCCAGTCCGCCACAAGAAACTCTATAGAGAAATGCATTATCGCGTCTTTATCCGTTCGGCTTATCACTACCGTATACAGTGGCCATGACTCGGGATCATATATCTTATGATCCAATTCCTTCTTTATATCGTCTCGTGCCGCCGCCTGCCGAGACTCGTCCATTCCCCTCAGATCAACGTCTCCGACTCTGAATCTATCCGTCTCCTTCATAACAGTCTGGTAACCGTCAAGGGACATTTTCGTGTGAAGCATAGGGTGTCTGAGGATGATCTCATTCCATATGTTTTCAGCTTTTTCAGGATCAAGGTCATCATATCTTAACTCCATATATATATGGCAAGCCACTCCGCCGTAGTCGAAAGCATTGCTCCTTCCAAGCATATAAGCTTGCTGTATCTCAGTCAGTGCAAAGGGCTCATATGCGTGCTCCTTATCGTCAATGATCCTTATATCTTCATTAGAAAGGAACTCTATTATCTTCTCCTTATTGGCTTTGAGAAGATCTATATCCTCCGGAGATAAAGTACCGTTTGCAGCCTTGTATTTCAGCTTGTGATCCTCAGTCCACAGTCTGACATTCCTTCCTGCAAATCGTTTGATAATGTCAGCTATACTTTTATATTCCATATCATTCTCCTTCTAAAGCTATCAAAGCTCGCCTTCCTCAAACTCGGTATCCGTGAGCTGTTCCTCTATAAGCGAAGCTACATAAACAAGAGTAGGCTCCAAAAATACGTCCTTCATGCCAAGCTGAACACCATATTTGTTTCTAATATCCGCAATCATTCTTGAAACGGTCAGACTGTCGCCGCCTGCCTCAAGGAAGTTTTCCTCTCTGTATATCTTTCTGCCGCCGAGAAGCTTCGACCATATCTCCGCAAGTTCCCTTTCAGTATCTGTGGCAGGCTCCGTTCCCACAGAGCGGCTCTCAAGCTCAAAATGTTCAAGTATCCTTTTTCTATCCACCTTTCCGTTGGCAGAAAGCTGCCACTCCACGGTATATAGTATCTGCTGAGGTATCATATATTCCAGCAGATTATCCATGCAATGTCTGAGTATATCAGCCTGAGACGCATCTGCTGAGGTCTTTCCATGTGCACAAAAAATAAAGCTGTCATTGTCGGTGATATCCTCGCCCGTCACGTACCTGAAGCCATTGCGCTCCAAAGCACTGCACCACTGCTCTCTTGTAAGCATTGGAGATGAAGCCTTTTTTCTCTTTTCATCATAATCCGCAAAGCCGTTTTCGAGCACACCTGCAGTTACGATACCCATAGCGCCCATTTTATTGTTATCATAAGCTAACAGCAGGGCATCATTTTTCATTAGGAGCTGCACAAAGCGCAGTCCCTTATCAACATCAGCAAAAGTATGGAGTCCGTTGGAGATAACGACTATATCTGCCGTTTCCGTCAAAGCCGTATCAACATAGGGATATGTCAGCTTTTTGTAGCTGATATCAGCGTTTATGCCGTAAAATCGCTCTTTTGCGTCCGAAAGCAAACCCTCGCTGCTCTCAAAATAGGTAAGTTCAACAGCTCCACCGTAAGCTGAAACAGCTTCGATGGTCTGAAGGTAGATATCCCCCTGTTTTCCGTTGAGCAGGGCGATTTTCACCTTTCTGCCGTCTTCCTTCTTCTCGTCTATACAACGCTTCAGCTCTGCGTTGAGCCTCTGCATGACAGCCCTGCCTTCATCGGAACTGATAAACAGTGCCGAGGGCGAAAGCTCCGTATCCTCAAGCAGAGCCTGAGGCATTTCTTCGCCGCGGAATATCCTTTTATACAGTTCTTTTCTTGACGTGAGTATACCGTCCCATTTACCGCCGTTTTCTCCGTCAGCAGGATGAGAACTGCTCCAGCACTTCCATAAGGCATATGCCCCCGACAGTTTTTCGGATATTTCGCTATCATCGTTCAGCTCGGACAGTACATCGGCAACAAAGCGTCTTACAGCCGCTTCTGCTTGACGGTTATCGTTCTCTGTCCCAAGTTCAACAGACCGAAATTCCTTGCTAAATTTTCCTGATGCTTCATGCTGCTCGGGCTCTAAGACAGCAACGAGCACAGAAGCCTCCTCCGACCTTTTCACCATAACGGAGGCTGTTTTTATGCCTTTGCAGGCAAGAAGCTTGCTCTCTGCTTCTCCCAGCTCGATTCGCATACCGTTGATCTTGACCTGCTGATCCATTCGTCCCGAAAATATCATCTTTCCTTCATTATCAAAATATCCGAGATCGCCTGTTCTGTACCATCTTTCGCCCGAATCATAAACAAATGCGTCGGCAGTGAGCTTTTCATCGCCCACATATCCTCTTGCAAGACCCTTTCCGCCTATCCAGAGCTCTCCCGTCTCATTTACCCCTGCGTCCTTGTTGTCCTTTACTACTCTGAACTTCTGATTGGTGAGAGGATAGCCGTAGGGAATGGCATTCCACTCATCACGCACCTCTCTGACCTCAAAGTAATTCGACCATATAGATGCCTCTGTAGCTCCTCCGAGAGCCACCAGTTCCGCATTCTTACAGTGCTTTTTCATATCGGTGAAAGCGGTCTTTTTTACCCAGTCTCCGGAAAGAAGCACAAGTCGGACGCTGTCAAGCTGCTCCGCATCTTCAAGACTGTACATGAGCATCTCAAAAAGTGCGGGAACAGAGTTCCAGACAGATACGGAATAATTTTTTATATACCTGATCCAGTCCTGAGGTTCTTTTTTATCGCTCTCTCCGAGCAGAACAATGCTTCCTCCCGCAGAAAGAAGTCCGAACACGTCAAAGACCGAAAGATCAAAATCAATAGCAGACACTGCAATAGCTACGTCGTCTGCGGATATACCATACCTTTCCTTTATATCGTTTATGGTATTCATAGCAGCACCGTGCTGTATCTCGACACCCTTTGGCTCTCCCGTTGAACCTGATGTAAATATGATGTAGGCGGTATCCTCCTCATCAGCAGCATACGCCTGCGGCAGCTCTCCGCAGATCGTTTCCTCATATCCGTCTGCAAAAATATTATTGCAGTCAGTATACTCTGCCGCAAGGCTGTCCTTGTATGTCAGGCAATACCTGATCCCTGCCTTTTTATAAATCACGCCGCGCCGCTGTAATGGCTGTGACGGATTCACGGGCACATAAACAGCACCTGCGTACAAAACACCGAGAACGCAGGCAATAAGCGAAGTACCACGCTCAATACTTACAGCTACTCTGTCATGAGGTCTGACTCCACTGTCATAAAGCTTCTTTGCTATTCCTCCCGCATAGGCTGCCAGTTCACCATAGGCAACACATCGGCCGCTGCTGCCTTCGATAAGCGCAGTGCTATCGGGGCTGTCATTGGCATGACGGATAAATTCCTCCAATAAGGTATTCATAAAAAACTCCTCCAAGTTAGTATAGTCTAACAAAATAGCAAAAGAAAATCTCCACCTTATATTGCCTTTTACGGCATAGCGAAGAATCCTTATCTCTTGTATTAAACTGATCTCATTACACAGCAAAATTACTTTTCAAGTATAGCATAGCAGGATTTGTAAATCAAGCAAATTATTAATAATCTACCATTTCGCCAGTTTTTACGATCTTTGCGCAGAATTATTGTTGCTTTTCACTCTTTTCTCTTACAGACCTGCTTTCAGACAAAAAAACCTCCGCAGCAGCTGCGGAGGTTTTATACTTTTTCTGTTATTCTGCATTTTTGAGAGCAAGAACTTTTGGTATTTTCTTGATACGAATAAAATCGAATACGGTTATGATAATATAAGCTGCGAATACCATGACGAATTCCTTTATGAAGCCCTCTGCTGTCATCTTGAACTCGAACCAGCCGCCAAGTTTCATCAGCATCGAACGCCAGTAGGCTTTCATGAACAGATATCCGAGATACAGTGCTATAAGCTCGGTGATTACCGTTATCACTGCCGTGGTCACCATGTACAGTGTGGAGATCTCACCATCACGATAACCGATTATCTTTATCATAGAGATGGATTTCTCATTCTTTTCGATAATGATCTTCGTCAGAAGATAAAGGACAGCTGCTGCTATTATGATACACAGGTACTGGAAGTAAGACATATAAGCTCCAAGAGAATTATCCAGCTGATCGGCTATCTTTCTGACATCATCAGAAGTTATGACCTTTGCAATGTACTTCTCGTCAATATCGGTTATGGCTTTATCTGTGAGGTACCCTGTGAAGTAATCCTCTTTTTTGCCGAATTCTTCTCTGTACATATCGTTTGACATGAATACGGCTATGCCTGCGGAGTAATCAAATATATCGTATACCTTCCACTTGTAATCCTTATTCTCATACTTCTCAGAAAGTGTAATGATATCGTCCTTGCTGATGCCGTACTTGTCAGCAAATGCCTGCGAGATGTATACTTTATTTTCGCCCGAGCCAAAATAAGCCTTGTCAAGCTTGATGTAAGCACTGTCTTCTTCAGCACCGTAGACCATTATCTCCTCTGTATTGTTCTTTGACTCATAGTTAAGCGATGCCATAGAGAAGCGTTCCGCCCCATCCGTGTCAGTATCAATGATATTACCATCATCATCCTTGACTGAGGTGAGAATGGTCTGATACTGAGCAAACATCATATCGTCTACAGACTCCTGATAGCTTGAAAGGGTTGTTGGCATTCCCACAGCCATTGAAAGCAGTATCATCGCAAAGGTGATACCTACAAAAAGCATGAGATAATTCGGAATATTCTGGATAAGCACACGCATACGGAATCTGGAGAAGAATTTCCATTTTGGAAGACGTATGGCTTTTTTTCTTTTCGTTCTTTTCAGATCGTGCCTGAAAAATCTCAGAGGCGAAAGTCTCAGATAATATACTATCACTATCAGGTTGATGATTATCATCAGAATGATCGGTATTATCGTTGTCTTTACGAACGCCTCGCCTGTCCAGAGAGTCTTATAGGAAGGGAGACTGTAGCTCGCCCTGTACATTGATACAACGATATCCTTGAATACTGTATATCCCAGTATATTTCCGACTATCGCTGCCAGTACGACCACTATGAGAGGAGCACTCATGTAATATCTCACAAGCTCTCTCTTTGTGTATCCGGAGGCTCTGAGCGTACCGATAACTGACGCTTCCTTGTCAATAGTGGTGCTGATAGTTACTGCGAATATGAACGCAAGTACCGCAGTAAGAATATAGAGCAGAACTCCGCCCATAGCCTTGTCGTTGCCCATATCCTCCACCGCAAAGTTCATTGACTGAGCAAGATATGCGGGAACATAATCCTTGATCTCCTGTTCGTTCTCCGATACGACTGTCTGCGAAACAAGGACCTTCAGAAAACTGTCAGATCTCTCCTTCTCCTCAACTGCGTCAGCAGGTTTTTCCTCATACCTGAACGCATAATTATTATGCTCTGAGGCGTCGAGACTTTCATAGCCCTCTTTTGTCATAACACCCACATCAAAGGTAAGGGCATTGAACATGGTGTCGTTATTATTCTCAAAAAGTGTGGTGTAATCCACAAGGGCGATAAGACCGCTTATTTTAAGCTTTTTTCCTCCCACATCAATGTGGTCTCCGACCTTGAGTTTCATATTGTCCGCGTGCATACGGTCAATAGCTATCTCATCAGCACTGCTCGGAGAAACTCCGTCAAGCAGATCATATCTGTCTACCTCATCACGATCGATATAGACTCTTATATTGCCCAGAAAGGCCTCGTCATCATCGACTCTCTCCTCAAGTTCTTTGTAGAAAAGCTCATACACCTTTACAGGAACAGAAGCCGCATCTGCGTCAAACTCATAATTCTCCTCAGCCTCTTTGAGCGTATTGTCTATCTCCTCGTCTATCTTCTTTCTTGCTTCTTCGATACCTTCTTTCAGAGCCTTGCTGTAATCGTCGGACTCATATGCCTCAGCCAGTGCCTTTTTGACCGCATCGTCATAGTTTTCATCCATTGCAGCCTTGAGAGCTTTTGCCACTGCCTCTTCTTTCTGTTCTTCTGTCACATTAGCATCAGAGCCTGTAAGCATAGCTTCCGTGCTGCTTCTAACCTGCTGCTCTATAGCATCTGCAACACTTGCTTCAACATTTTCCTTTATCGCGTCACGGACAGCATTTTCCACCTCGTCCTCTGCCTCGGAATAAGCCCTTTCACGAAGTATCGATGCCACATCTGCCTGCTTTCCGTTTTCAAGAGCTGATATAAGTTCGGCATCTGCCTTTGATGACAGCTCAAAATGTCCGTCCTCCCTTTTCAACGTCTCAATGTCCTCAGCAAGCGAGTGTTCCATACTGTTATTTGCAACATACATCCCCGATACAAAAGCTATAGTCACCACAAGCATCAGAAAGATCATCAGATATCGTTTCCAGTCTCTCAGACAGTCGCGCCACACCCTTTTTCTGAGAGGATTCCTGCAGCGTTTTCCCTTTTTGGCCTCGTTCACCATTTTATCCTCCTTACCATTCAAGCTCAGCAGCACTGATCTTCTTGCTGTTTATATCATCATGACGTATCTTGCCGTCACGAAGCTTTATGGTATGATCCGCCATCAGTTTGATAGCTTCGTTATGAGTTACCATGATAATAGTATTGCCATACTTCTGATTTATGTCCTCGATAAGCTTGAGTATCTCTTTTGACGTCTTATAATCAAGTGCACCTGTAGGCTCGTCGCAGAGCAGAAGATCAGGATTTTTCACGATAGCCCTGCCAATGGATACTCTTTGCTGCTGTCCGCCCGATAGCTGATTCGGCAGCTTATGGCGGTGCTCATACAGCCCGATTGTCTTAAGTAACCCATCAATATCAAGAGGTGACTCCGAAAGGTAAGCTCCTGTCTCTATATTCTCCTTAACATTCAGATTCGGAATAAGATTATACATCTGAAACACATATCCCAGGTGCTTTCTCCTGTAGTTGGTAAGTCCCTTTTCATTCATTGCACTAAGCTTATCCCCTGCGATGAGGATTTCCCCCTTATCAGCACTGTCTATGCCGCCGAGTATATTAAGAAGGGTCGATTTTCCCGAACCCGACGGTCCGAGAAGAACACAGAACTCCCCCTTCGCCACAGTGAAGTCTATACCCTTCAATACGTCCTGTCTGGTGTCCCCCTCACCAAAGCTCTTGGTCAGTCCACTGACCTTTAAAAACTTTTTTTCTGACTTGCTCATTACAATTGCTCCTTTTTATGATATGGAAATAATAGCCTTGACATAACAGCTTTCAGCTGTTTATTAGTATAAGCTAACACTGCTTCAAAAAATATGCTCCGTCCGCTCTGTACGATATTTCGCACAAAGCATATCAGGAGGCTGACATAATATAAGAAAAGCCTGCCGCATAGAAGTCATACATTTCCTTTATGCACATTTTCGCCTTATCCAGAGGATAATCGTGTTTTATCATTTCAAAAAGCCCCGAAAACATACTGCTCACAACAAGATAAGCCACCTCGGGAGAGATCGACTCTTTCTTTTCGGAGACTGCGCTGATAAACCTCTCGGAAGACTCCATCTCACGCAGAGTAAGCACGTGCACAATATCATCGTAGCCCGTACCCTCTGATCCGCAAATAAGTATACGGAATTCATTAAGATGCTGATACATATAATCAAGCATATCTAAAAAGCAGTCACTTCCCACTTCATTGGCAGAGCGGCTGTCGGAAAGATCGAGCACTTTGTTCCTCGCATTATCATAAAGCTCTATTATACGACTGTAATGCTCGTCAACTATAGCTGCGAAAAGCTTTTCCTTACTGCTGAAATACCAGTACAGCGACCCGGTGGTAACGCAGGCGTTCTTGGCTATATTCCGCAAAGAAGCGAAATGATACCCCTTATTCAGGAACTCCTCCCTTGCCGCTTTGAGTATGCGTTCATATGTAGCTTTGTTTCTCTCAGACATTTCATCACTTTCTTTTAAAGCACTTTTCCTAAATAAATATATAACACTGTTATAGTAAAGTCAAGCCCACCTGTTGAATATCGTGCATCAGCACAAATACATTCGTGAAACCGCAAAATTTATATACAACATTATTAATTTAGCTAATAACCTTTGATAACCATGTGCAACATTAAAACCATTATCCGCATTTTTCGTGAGAGTGCTGACAGCAACTGTTTTAAAGGCTTAGGCAGAGACTCCGACCTGTTCAATCAGCAGCCTTTTTAGTAAGCGTTAAAGATTTGACGATGAAAACATCGTCATCACGATGATATTTTTTAAGTTTTTTCATTTTTATCCTCTCCATTAAATTTCTGATGTTGCAGTTATTATATCAGAAAGTACGTTCTGTGCTAATAGCAAAAAAACAGGTGCACGATCAAATGCGCACCTCAATAATTTATTTCTGTTTTTTAATAAGCATTTGTTTTTCAATTCATAGAATAACGGTAAAGAGCAAAATCGCTCCTTTTTCAAAAAGGTATTGACAAATCCATTTATCTGATATATAATACTGATTGTAAGTGAACAGTGTTTACCAAAGGAGTGATATAATGCCGAGAGACAAAACCGACGCACACCAAAGGATAATCAAAGCTGCAACAGCCGAATTTCTCGAACACGGTTTCGAGAATGCTTCAATGCGAAGAATTGCAGAAAATTCGGGTATAACAGCAGGAGCCCTCTACAAACATTTCGTAAACAAAGAGGATATGTTTTCTGCACTTGTTGAATCTACAATAACTGAATTGATGGAATTATTCGACAAAATGCAGACAGAATCACTCGAACAGCTCCCTAAGGTCGGCATAAACGAGATATGGAAGGACTACGGCGGCGATGCCGCTCTGTTCATGCAGTTCATCTATTCACATTTCAGTGCATTCAGGCTTATAGTATGCTGTTCACACGGAACGAAGTATGAGAGCTTTATCCATGATGTTGCGATAATGGAAGAAAGATCAACAACAATGTTTATTGAACGTAGCAAGGAGCTTGGGATAAAGATCAACGAAGTTTCCGATATGGAGCTTCATTTGCTTGTGACAGCCAATGTTTCCGCAGTTTTTGAGGCTGTGATACACGATTTTTCAGAGGCTGAGGCAATGCATTACGCTGATACTCTCGATTCGTTTTTCTCGGCAGGCTGGAAAAGATTATTCGGCATTTGATGCCGAATATATTTTGGATATATGTTAGCGAATACTAATATTTAAGGAGGATAATTCATGGAAAAACAACAGAAAAAGCGCACAGCTCTTAGCTGGGTAGCGGAATTTGCAGGGCAGAAGAGGTCTAACTATATTCTCAGCGTCCTGCTTGCGATGATGAAGGTCATCTGCGGTTTGATGCCCTATGTGTATATGGCTGATATAGTGGATAAACTGCTGAAAATGCACTCGGGAGCACTTGAAAAGGATATGGGACTGCTTACTGCGAGCATTGTAAAAATGGCTGTATTCTGGCTGCTGTGCCGTATATGTCACGCGCTTTCAACAACGCTCTCTCATGCGGCGACCTTTGAAGTCCTTGCCAATATACGCCGTCAGCTTACAGAGAAGCTTTCAAAGATACCGTTGGGGGCGGTGCTGTCTCAGTCCAGCGGAACGTACAAGAATATCATCTGTGAGCGAGTTGACTCCATAGAAACTACCCTTGCCCACATCATACCCGAGGTGCTGTCCAACGCCTTTGTTCCCATAGTGCTCATAATCTATATGATGACGATCAGCGTAAAGCTGACGCTGCTTTCGCTGCTGTGCGTACCAGTGGGAGCTTTCTTCTTTGCTCTTATGATGAGAGGAAGTCAGGCGAGCTATGAGAATACCGTTGTTAAGACAAAGGCGCTCAACGATACCGCAGTCGAGTATATCAACGGTATCGAGGTCATCAAGGCTTTCGGCAAGGCTAAGACCTCTTACGACAAGTTTGTCATTGCTGCAAAGGAAGGTGCGGACTGCTTTGTAGAATGGATGAGACGGTGCAACGTATATCAGAACCTTGCAATGCTGCTTATGCCGTCATTTCTGCTGGGACTGCTGCCCTTCGGCGCTCTCTCATTTATGCACGGCAATATCAGCGGCGCGGACTTCCTTATGCTCATTATCCTGTCATTAGGACTGGTCGCTCCTATCACGACAATCGCTTCATATATGGACGATGTATCGAAAATGGGAACAATTATCGGCGAGGCTACGGAGATACTTGAACGTGAGGAGCTTATACGTCCCGATACTCTTACGGAAAAGCCAAACGGTACAGATATCGTTCTGAAAGATGTGCATTTCGGTTATAAGGACAAAGAGATCTTACATGGCATAAATCTTGCGATAAGACAAGGAACTGTAAATGCTCTTGTAGGACCTTCGGGTTCGGGAAAGTCCACTATCGCAAAGCTTATCGCCTCATTCTGGGACGTTGACGGCGGAAGTATCACCTTCGGCGGAGTGGATATCAGGAAGCTGCCGCTTAACGAGTACAACCGCAATATCGCCTATGTTTCGCAGGATAATTACCTGTTCGACGAGACTATAATGGACAATATCCGTATGGGCGATCCCAATGCCAGCGATGAGGATGTTATAAACGCAGCAAAGCAGTGCGGCTGCCACGACTTCATCATGCAGCTAGAAAAAGGCTATCAGACAGTTGTCGGCGGTGCGGGCGGTCATCTCTCGGGCGGTGAACGTCAGCGAATCTCCATTGCGAGGGCGATGCTGAAAAATGCTCCCGTAATTATCCTTGACGAAGCAACTGCCTACACCGATCCCGAAAACGAGGCTCTTGTGCAGTCGTCGGTTGCAAAGCTGGTGCAGGGAAAAACACTGCTCGTTATCGCACACAGGCTGTCAACTATCGCAACAGCAGATCAGATAATACTGATAAATGACGGCAGAGTTGAATCCGTAGGCACACAGCAGGAGCTTATCCAAAAGTCGCCGCTGTATACTCAGATGTGGAATGCACACATGGCAGTAAAGGAGGGAGCATAATGTTTACAGCACTGAAAAGATTTTTCGATTTCTGCAATAAAACCGACAGGGATAAAATGTACAGGGCTATCGGTCTCGGAGTGGTAAAGGCTATATTTGCGGCGCTCAGGATAACGGCTATTGCTGTCGTAACCAAAGGTATCATTGACAATGACATGAAGAATGAATATATATTTGGAGCCCTTGCTATTCTGGGATTATCACTTCTCGGACAGTTTGTCATCAATCTGAAAACCACCATGCTCCAGTGTGAAGCAGGCTACCATTCCTGCTGCAACAAGCGTATTGAAATAGCCGAGCATATGCGTTATCTGCCTATGGGCTATTTCAACGACAACAGTCTCGGTCACATCACCAGCGTTACAACAAACACAATGGAAGCACTTGCGGATATAGCCACAAGAGTTGTTATGGTCACTACTCAGGGCATTCTCACCACATTTGTTATCACTGCATTCGTTTTTATCTTTGACTGGCGTATCGGACTGCTCCTCACGGCAGGTATCGGCGTATACGCTTTTATCAATGCAGCCATGCAGCGAAAGACACGCAAGGGCGCTCCGAGGCAGCAGAAAGCCAACAGAGAGCTTGTAGCTGCGGTCATTGAGTTCATACAGGGCATCGCAGAGGTAAAGAATTACAACCTGACAAGCAGCCGAGCAAAGAAGCTTGAAAAAGCCATCAAGGGAAAGCAGTACGGAGATACTCACCTTGAATTTGATGTTATCCCATACATTACCCTACAGGAAATTACAACAAAGCTGACAGGCGTCCTGATGTGCGCTGTGTCTGCGTATTTCTACATAAACGGCAGTATGTCACTTCTTTACTGCATAATGATGATGATAAGCTCCTTTATGATCTATGAAAGCCTCGATGTTATGGCAGGTTTTTCCGCACTTATCCGCAGTGTGGGAGTTTGCGTTGATCAGGCAAGTGAGATACTTTCAATCCCTGAAATGGATATCGAGGGCGAGGAGATATCACCTGCAAATCACGATATAGAGCTGAAAAATATCACATTTGCATACGAAAACAGGAACATAATCAACGGCGTTGATCTGAAGATACCCGAAAAAACTACCACTGCCATTGTCGGACCGTCTGGCGGCGGAAAGACAACTCTCACCAATCTTATGGCACGTTTCTGGGACGTAAAAAGCGGCGAGGTACTGCTCGGCGGTCACAATGTCAAGGAGTACAGCTTCGACAGTCTGATGAATAATTTCAGCTTCGTGTTCCAGAGAGTGTATCTGTTTGAGGATACCATTGCGAACAATATCCGCTTCGGCGAGCCTGATGCTCCTATGGAAAAAGTCATAGAAGCTGCGAAAAAAGCTCGGTGCCATGATTTCATAATGAGTCTGCCGGACGGCTATGATACAGTCATCGGCGAGGGCGGAGCAAGTCTTTCGGGCGGCGAAAAACAGCGTATATCCATTGCAAGAGCCATAATGAAGGACTCTCCTGTAATTATCCTCGACGAAGCAACAGCCAATGTCGATCCCGAAAACGAAGCAGAGCTGACAAAGGCTATCGAGGAGCTGACCAGAGAAAAAACAATAATAATGATCGCGCACCGACTTAAAACCGTCGAGCACGCAGATCAGATCGTTGTTATTGATGACGGCAGGATAGTCCAGCAGGGCAGGCATGAACAGCTTATGCAGCAGAACGGTATTTACCGCACATTTGTCGAGGACAGAAAAAGGGCTGTGAGCTGGAAGCTTTAAAGTCCATTAAGCATTGCTCAGAATAAACTGAATCCGCCTGCAATTCATGCAGGCGGATTTTTTTCATAAATTGATATGTGTCTGAACCAATGTATTCGCTATTTTTATAAATTCGACAACTGCGTCCTGTGGAGACTGTATAATTATGTCACCGCCGAACTGAAAGGCTCATACATTCCGCTTGTTCGTTATTTGTCTAAGTTCAGGAAATGCGTGTATTGCATTATTGTGTTCAAACCTGATTCAGTATCCCGATCAGTCCGAACATTGCAAGACCAAAACTTGGCATTATAATTCCGGGCAGATCCTGAAATTTCACAGGATCAATTTTTCGGCAGGTCACCCCAAAGATCAGAAAAACGATCGGATTCAGAAGTACACATATTTTCGGAACATCGAGTGCTCCGTTGAGTATTGCTATTATGACGGTGACTGTCGGTATCATCAGCGTGATATATCCTGCGAAAAATGTTGGCGTGATCTGCTTGTACAGTTTTTCGAGAATATCATCTGCAATCTGCAGATCACCGTGCATCATTGCCCCTTTGTAGATAAGTGCCTGAATGCAGACAAAGGAATGAATAAAAATGCCTGCGATCGAACCAAAATACCCGCATCCGAGAGTCAGATAGCCGAGAATAGAATGCGTTTCTGCGATCTGCATTCCGATAGAATAAAAACCAAGTCCGACAAAGGCATCTCCGATCAGAGCAAATGCAATAGACAGTCCGAACCTCCAATCAGCCATTTTCAGCCAGTTACTGTCAATATTTTTAGAAGTGCCGAGTTTTTTGTTTCCTTTGCCTTTCAGGTCGAACAGAACATCTCCCACACAGCAAAGCAATCCGCCGAGCAGTCCCAGTATCGAAAAAACTAAATACATATTTCGTTCCTTTCTTTATAAGTGTTATTGAAACAATGTGCATATCCACGCTGCAAGTGCAGAGGCGGCAGGAAAAATGACAAACAGCTTCAACAGCTGGCTTTTGATGTTGTATCCGTATTTTCTTCCTGTATATACGCTTTTGACCTCGGGGTAATAATACTGAAAAAACTGTAAAAACGTAAAGTCACTTCTGAAACCGTCCCAAATCGAGATCACGCCTACCCCTGCAATCATCAGTATGCTGAATATCATCAGCGTCCAGCCTATCACTCTCGCACCGTAGAATAATTCCTGTTCTCTCGGCAGAAGCACTTCCTGAGCTTCCTTCGGTGCGGACGCGAAAAACTCTTTCTTCTGTACAAATGCAACTGCTGATAAAAGCATCAATGTTATCGCTGCACAGAACACTATTGCAAGAAAAATCGTTAAAAGCATCGTATTCGTCCTCGCTTTCAAGCCCTGCTTTTTCTGATTACGGCGTGCAGCCGATAAGACGCTCTCTTTTCAAATAACTCCAGATGAAGCCCTGCATTATCACACAGCTTTTTGATATCATCTCTGCCGTATATCCGAACATCGCCCTTGCCTGTCAGGTTCACTATCTTTACACCGATGTGATTAAACAGCCAGCGTTTAACTGACGGCTCAACTGTAATATCACGCAGAATGAATCTGCCATTCGGACGGAGTACACGATAAACACTATTGAAGAAGTCCTGCGGATTCGGGTAATGATGAAAGCTCTCGGAGCATATCACTGCGTCAAAGGAATTTTCAGCAAAAGGAAGGTTCTCACAGTCACCCACCACAAGTTCAACATTCTCCATTTTCTTCGCTTTTGCTACCTCGATCATTTTCGGCGTCAGGTCAATGCCTGTGTAGTGCTTGTCGGGGTATTTCTGATGCAGCAGTGTCAGCATCGGTGCTGTTCCGCAGCCGCAGTCCAGCAGATCAGTAAACGGTTCTTTTTCAAGCTCAGCAAGTATGTCAGGGTAATCCTTTTTGCACATATTATATATGCCTGCCTGATCTGATTCGTATATCTCGGCAGCCTTTGTAAACTCCTTGACAGACAGAGCTTTGTATTCTTTTGCAGTCATTATAATCTCTCCTTGTTTATGATATTATCAGCATCTAAGCTGAATAAACGATAAAGCCTGTTACAAAAATCGGCAAATGTCCTTTGATGTCATATCTACTTCTTTCCGACCAGAAGTGACGAACCGCTAAGACCAAGAATTTTCGCTTCGCCCTTTGTCATAAACATACCATCTGTTGTGTCGATAAGCTCAACAACTTCATATCCCTCGTTATACAGTTCGCTGATAAACTGCTGCATATCGCCGTACCGAGCCTTTGACATAATATCATGGATCGCAAATGTACCTCCTTTTTTCAGTACACGCAGAGTCTCACGAATAAGCTCCTGTTTATTCACACCTGCAATATTATGATAAACATAGTTGCTTGTAACTGCATCGAAATACTCGTCGGGATAATCCAACTTGCAGGCGTCGCCCTGATGAAACTCGGTATTATTTACGCCCTCTGCATCAGAGTTGTCCTCGCAGAGCTGCTGACTGAATGAAGCATACTCCATACCCCAGCGGTCAATACCGATCATTCGTCCCTGCGGATTTCGCTTTGCACAAGCGATAGTCAGCGCACCGCTTCCGCAGCCTACATCAAGACCGATACCGCCTTCGGGAAGAGTGATGTATTCCGAAGTTCCCTCAACGATTTCTTTTGATAGCTGACGCTTGCCCTCATAAGAGAATTTGCTGTGAGCATAGATGCTCCAAGCCGTCATTGCTCCGCACACAAGCGTACCGGCGCCTGCTGTTCCGACAAGCGCTTTTTTCAGCTTCGAATCAATCTTTGCACACATCAGTGCTGCCGTTCCTGCACCGAAAACCGCAGTTCCTGCGGTCAGCGCAGTTATCATTCCGTTCGGCACCCAGTTTTTATAATTTGCACTCATTGATTATACTCCTTTATTTTTCTGCTTAAAATAATGATCTATCAGCCCCATGATCTCATCAAACGCAGGCTTACAGCTGGGTATAAAGTATTGCAGCGCATAGCAGTGATGCATTCCTTTTCCCACATGAATGACGCACTTTGAACCTGCTTTCCGATAACTCTCTGCATAGCTTGGTGCAAAGGCGTACAGCGTTTCAGCACTGCCATAATAGAAATGCGTCATTGGAGCATTGCGGAAGTCGCCGTGTGCAGTCGCAAGGTATATTTCAGGAATATCCTTGCCGTGACACATGATATCATGGGCGGTATACATATACTCCGCAGGTATCATGATGTCTCTTTTGTCCAGAGCCTTTATCGCTGATCTTTCAGCTTCGGTAATAGGAACACTTCCGGGCGATATGGGGATCAGCATTCCGGGCATGGGGATATTTCTGCCGCTGTCATTCAGCTCGTTGATGTATGTGATAAGGTCGAGTATCAGTGCACCGCCAGATGAAAAGCCGAGAAATACGATGTTTTCGGGCTTGTAGAATGTCAGCATTTTCTCATAGCATTCAAATATCATCTGCACATTTTCGAGCATATCGTGTTCGTGGCAAAGAGGATAATACGGGAACCACACATCTGAATCTGTTTTCTCTGCGATCTTTCTTGAAAGTCCGATGTCGCCTTTATCAGAGCCGAGTATCATTCCACCTCCGAACACAAAGAGTATCGCATTTCTACGCCGTGTCTTTTCAATGTCGATTTCAACGCAGTGGTATTTCCCCTGTATCAGATGATCGGTATAGTGTGCCTTGTTATCTGTCGGCATAATAAAATGGCGGCTCTTTTCATTCATTTTAGCTGCTTTTGCAAGGACTTCTTCTTTCGTACCGACCAGACTGTTTTTTATTTTCGCTGCTTTTACAACAGCTTTTGTCAGCTTGTACATTGGGTTGCTTAGAGCATTTGGAGCTTTTACAACTTTATCTCGTTTATCAAATCTCATATTTTTGATCTCCTTTTGCTTTTTTCATAGTCAGCAGCAATCCGCCGAACATCCAGATATTGCCTATACTGATCCAAGCGGCAGTAAGACCGTTTGTGACTGCATGATTGCCTGTGAATTTCAACAGCATCGTCGCTGCCATACCGACCGGCATTGAGAATACCCAGCACCATTTCGGATACGGCGTTAGTCCTTTGGCAAATGCACTGATCTGCGCCGTACTCATAACAAAGAAGAATATCAAGAACAGTATCGTTGCAGGCAGCAGGAAGTAAGCGCCGAATTTCAGTGTCAGATCATAAGCAGCATCGGGTCTTTCAAGCATCATGTGCTTGTAAAAGAACACAGTCGAAAGGCACGGTACATGAACGCCGCAGGCTGCAAAGAGCATATATCCGAACACGCCGCTTCGGAACACATGGGCGTGTTTCTGACTCTTGTTTGCAATCAGTCTGTATATTCCGAAATAGCAAAGTCCCTCCAGTGAAATGCCGATCAGTCCGAGAAATGCAGACCAGAACAGCTTGCCGTCAGACAGCACAAGATACTGTGACAGCTTCTTTTCAAGCCCCGACAAACTTTCATCGCAAACGCCGTATCCGAGCAGCCAGTCGCCCACGAAGGTCATACAGCCGCCGAGCAGTCCGATAATAAACAGCTTGCGGATACGCTTCCAATCAAGACTATTGTCAATGCCGATGTTATTATAATTCATTCTATCACATCCGTTCTATTACATTTGCAAGCAGAACCACAAATCCTGCGACGACAGCCGCACCGATCACCCATATAGCTGCAAGAAATGAACGCTTTTTCAGTACCTGAGCCCAAGTCTGCACGAATGGTATATCTTCTGTGCCTTTCAAAATCCAGAATCTGCTGTGACCTACCCACAGTTTGTCAATCACGACGCCGTCGTAGATGTTCATGACTTCCAGAAAGAGAAGTGCCTGCAAATAGGCAGTTCTGAAATTGCTGACACGATTCCACACTGCAATGATAAGTACAGGTGCAGTCAGCATAACAATATAGAACAGCGTCATAAAGCGTTTGCGCTGTTTTTTCACAGTCTCCCTGTCGGTCAGACCGATCTCATACGCTCGTTCCTGCACAGCTTTCGGATAGAAATACAGTCCGTTTATCGCTCCGCCCCTGACGGAATATCTGACCATTGCCGTGAACAGAAGACAATATAAACATAATTGCAATAATATCATAATACACGCTCCCAACTAACCAAGCAAAGCACCAAATCCACGCCAGAGGCGGACAGCAGGAACTATCCTGTCCAGTTTTTCAGTGCACTCGCTCATCATCTCTGCCCTTGATACTTCTCAGTAACGATCAGCATTTCAACCTTGACATAGGACTTTTTATATCTCTATTTCAAACGGATTGATTTAACTGCCGCTCTTTCCGATCACTATATCATATCCTTTATTAAAATTTGTTAGTATCGTATAACTAAATTTTATCACAAATACTCTGCTTTGTCAATATCAGGTATGTTTGGATGATCGATATTTGTACACTACCGAACAGTTTATTATTTTCCATACCAAAACAGACGTGATAGGTAGTTCCCCTTTGCAGAAGTCGCGGCATAAAATTACCGAGCCTAAACTTTTAGGCTCGGTAATCAACTATTTTCGTTAGGTAAAGCTTTCTAATGTGACTGCTTTTCACGCAAAATATAAGGATTTGAAGGAAAACTTCACCTTTGAGACAGTCCTGTCTTCGCATTATAAGCTCGATATTCTCAAAAAAGCAAAAGAAAACGGCTGCTTTATAAAAAGTATATTCATACTGACAATGATCCTCTGATAAATGTCTCCCGAGTTGAAACAAGAGTTTTTTTATGGCGGTCACAATATTGATAAGTACAAAATAATCCTTTTATCCGAGCAGTTCTCCTATATATTTTCCGTCTTTGATCTTGAAGAAAAACTCACTGAATTCATTTGTCTCAAATATCTGCATAAGCTCGCGCATATTCCATATCAGATTTGCGCTGCCGATCTCGTCCCTGCCAAGCCAGAATACACGACCTTCTTCCGAACTTTTTAATTCTCCTTCAAACTGATCAGTTTTGTAAAGCAAAACAATATAACGTGTACCGTCCTCCAGTATCCAGTCCTTGAAGCCGCAAGGCTGCGGATTATATATGGTTAACCCCGTTTCCTCTTTCATTTCACGTATGACTGACTCCAGAAGTGACTCATCAGGTTCAACATGACCGCCCGGAAACACCAGTCCGCCTTTATACTTTTCTTTAAGTCCAAGTTTTTCCTGCACCAAAACTCGTTTTTCATCATATATAAGGCACATATTGGTCAGTTCGATTTTTGAAGATCTGTCCATTCTTATTGCTCCGATCTGATATATTTCATATTTAATTATACAACAGATCAAATATAAAAGCAAGGTAATCTGCTTTTCAACTCCAATAATATTGATGCATCACTATGTCTACAGGAAACAAAAAGTACTCGATTTCAGCGTTTTCACATTTTGATAAAACTACTAAAACCGAGTCTGAAACTTTGTTCATTTAATAAAACGCCGACTTTGACTGTATCATCATTGGCAGAAATGATAACTTACTTTTCGATAGGACCAATTCCGTAAAAGTTCTAAAACCGCCTAAGGTCATACTATTTTTCATATCTTTAGGCAACAAAAAAAGCCCGATTACTCGAGCTTTTTTCACCATACTTTTGTATGGCATACAGAGCGCAGTGGGTGGGATTCGAACCCACGTCCCTCAAGGGGCATCATGATTTCGAGCAAATTATAAAACTTCCCATTTGGTCACTTATCGTCTTAAAATAACGCCGTTTTTCCCTGATTTTGAGCACTTTTCTGCGAGAATTCGGAAATTTGCGAGAAAAGTGCGAGAAAACTGCGAGAAATTTCAGCCGACTAAACTGAAAAAATGAAAGGAAAAAGTGACCATGAACAAGGAAGAAAAACGTAAAGAATTAGAGCGTATGCTCAGAAGATGTCCCGAGATATTATCACCGATAAAAGCCGCCAGGTGGTCTCCGCTTGGA
>JAEEGL011427320.1_pt1 | contig 63863 bp, 51 predicted proteins | sample 9134231 | NCBI WGS metagenome assembly JAEEGL01 (sample SAMN16246548, study PRJNA631951) | gut metagenome | biome: gut microbiome; feature: rumen; material: fiber-attached | host: Bos | place: Iran: Karaj | collected 2018-10
AGGCACTCGTCAGTTATAAGATCCTCTCTGATGATTGCAATAACGCAGCCTGCAGGTCCTACATTCTTCTGAACACCGCCGTAGATAACACCGTACTTGGTTACATCAACGGGCTCGGAAAGGAAACAGGAAGAAACATCGGAAACAAGGATCTTGCCCTTGGTATTGGGAAGGGTCTTGTACTTGGTTCCATAGATGGTATTGTTCTCGCAGATATAGACATAATCCATATCATCGGTGATGGGAAGATCGGAGCAGTCGGGAATATAGCTGAAGGTCTTGTCAGCAGATGAAGCAAGCTCAACTGCCTCACCATAGATCTTAGCTTCCTGGAAAGCTTTCTTAGCCCACTGACCGGTGATGATATATCCGGCCTTCTTGTTCTTCATCATGTTCATGGGAACTTCAGCGAAGAACTGTGAAGCGCCGCCCTGAAGGAAAAGAACCTTATAGTTGTCGGGAATATTCATAAGTTCTCTGAGATCTGCTTCAGCTTCCTTGATGATGGTATCGTATACCTTGGATCTGTGGCTCATCTCCATTACAGACTGACCGGATCCCTTGTAATCCAGCATCTCCTCTGCTGCTTCCTTAAGAACCTCCTCGGGTAATACTGCAGGTCCTGCCGAGAAATTATAAACTCTTGACATAATTTAAGTCCCTCCTAAATCGTCGCCGTAGCGTAAAAATTTATATAAGCGAAATATTCTTTCGCCCTGCATAAAAAATCATTAAAACACTTTATTAAGATAAACTCTTAAAGTGTTAAAGTCAACACCAAATATCTTTAGTAGTCATAAACAACCACAGGGGTGCCGATCTCCACATTCTCATAAAGGGTTCTTGCCGAATCCTTATCCATATTGATACAGCCGTGGGATCCGTCATATGTGTAAATATCTCCACCCCACTCGTCTCGCCAGTCGGAATCATGAAGTCCGTATCCCCTGAAATAAGGCATCCAGTATGATACAAAATCTATATAATCCCTTCCGTAGAGGTACGTATCGGTATCCTTACCATATACGGCAAAAACACCTCTTGGAGTTGTCCAGCCCTTGGGGATATCTCCGGAAACAATATCGGTTTCAAGGATCAGCTCGCCGTCCTTGTAATAATACATATACTGGTCGGAAAGATCCACCTCGATAAATGTATCACCGATATCATTTAATCCTCTGAAAGTAGCTTCGTGAGTATATACCGGCACATGTATGTCAGGTTCGCCGTCTCTTATCTCATCAGAATGCAGAGCCTCTTTTATAAATTTGAGTTCGGCGGTATGGTCAAGCTCCGTTCCATATGTGGAATAAAAAGCAGGAATCGTTACGGTTCTTCCGGTGGAACTTTCAAATTCTCTGTCCAGTCCGTATGTATCATATGCCAGGCACAGATCATCCACCCATTTTTCAACGGCTTCATCATCTATTATATATCCGCCGTTTTCGTCTTTTACGGGAACTCCGTTTTCGGAAACTATAAGAAAGCTCATGACCGCAGGATCAAAGGCAATCTTCTCCGCACCCATATCATAGACAAGATCCGTATTAAGATACCCTTCAAGTTCTTCCCATTCCTTCTGCTCATTCAGCTCGGCGGAAGAATAAGGAGCATCGAAGTAATATGATTCGTCAAGTTCGAGATAAAGCCTTCCTGCTCTTAATTCTTCACAAAGAGCATTAAAAGCCTTTTCCGTATCAAGTCTTCCCGAATGATTATCCGAAACCAAATATCCCTTTGAAGGATCAAATACTATTTTGTAGCATGCGGGATCTTTATCTTCAGCCTTAACTCTTTCAGTATTTACAAAGAGTGTTCTGAGTCTGTCTTCATTAAAATCGATGATCGGTTCAAGATGAAGATTATTTCTTCTGAAAAGTGCCACGGGCCAGGTAAAGGCATTCTGTGAATCTTTTGCCCTGTAAACCGCATCCACCAGATCATAGGAATACTCAACCAGCGTGCTGTCAAATATCGAATCCTTATATCCCTCATCATTCCAAGCAATACGGATATCGGGAATCTGAATATTATTTCTGATATCGGAGGCTATTGATTCAGCATCTCTGCCGGTGCAATACACATCTCCGATCCAGGTATTGGGAAGAAATCTGTTCCTGAAATAAAATACCGCGCAAAAGTATATGATGACAGGGATAAGAACAATGCATCCGATAATGAAAAATACGATCTTAGATTTTTTGGTGCTTTTTTCCGACATGAAACCTTACTCTTTCTTCATGTCATCCGCATCAAATACTTCGCTGATGGGTGCTCCTGCAGGAACCATGGGGAACACCTTGTCATCCTCAGGGATAACACACTCGATAAGCACGGGGGCTTTAGCGGCGATGGCTTCTTCAATAGCGGAAGCAATCTCTTCTTTTTTGGTAACCTTGATTGCTTTACATCCGAGGCCTTCAGCCACTTTGCAGAAATCAACGGCATCATTCAGGACAGTCTGGGAATATCTCTTTCCGTAGAAAAGAGTCTGCCACTGTCTTACCATTCCGAGAACATGGTTATTTATCACTATCTCAATAATGGGAATGTTGTATCTTGAAGCAGTTGCAAGTTCATTCATGTTCATTCTGAAACATCCGTCACCTGCAATGTTCACACAGATATCATCGGGCTTTCCTACCTGGGCACCGATACATGCACCGAGACCGTAACCCATGGTGCCGAGACCGCCGGATGAAAGAAAAGTTCTGGGCTTTGAATATTTAAAATACTGGGCAGCCCACATCTGATGCTGACCTACATCCGTAGTGACAATAGCCTTACCGTCGGTTATACGGTCAAGTTCAGAAATGATATAAGGGCAGGAAAGATTTGTACCGTCATAGCTTAAAGGATATTTATTCTTAAGCTCATCAATATGCTTCATCCACTCGGTATGATTCTGTTTTGTAATGAGGGGATTGAGAGCCTGAAGTGTTTTCTTAAGGTCTCCAACAAGGCTTGCATCAACACGGATATTCTTATTGATCTCCGCAGCATCCACATCAATGTGAACGATCTTGGCGTTTTCGGCAAACTTCTTGGGATTTCCGGTAACACGGTCTGAGAATCTTGCACCAAGGGCAACAAGAAGGTCACACTCGGTAACTCCGAGGTTGGACGCCTTGGTTCCATGCATACCGATCATACCGGTATATCTGCTGTCGTGACCGTCAAATGCACCTTTACCCATAAGGGTGTCGCAAACGGGAGAATCAAGAAGTTCGGCAAGTTCCTTAACTTCTTCTGAAGCATCGGAGATGATTGCACCGCCGCCTACATATATAAAGGGTTTCTTTGCTTTGCAAAGCATCTCTGCAACAGCGGTAAGATCCTTTTCATTATAGAAAGTCTGTCTCTCGGGCTCAGCGGGATTGACGGGCTCATAGTCGGTAACCGCAGCGGTTACATCCTTTGTGATATCAACAAGAACAGGACCGGGTCTGCCGGTCTTTGCAATCTTAAAAGCCTTGCGGATAGTGGGGGCAAGGTCATTAATGTTTTTTACGATGAAACCATGCTTGGTAATGGGCATGGTCACGCCTGCGATATCGATCTCCTGGAAAGTATCTTTTCCAAGAAGGGGAAGGTTAACATTGGCGGTAATTGCAACAAGAGGAACGGAATCCATGTATGCCGTAGCAATACCTGTAACAAGATTTGTTGCACCGGGGCCTGATGTAGCCATAACAACGCCGACCTTACCGGTTGCTCTTGCATATCCGTCTGCGGCATGGGCAGCTCCCTGCTCATGGCTTGTAAGGACATGTCTTATCTCATCCTGATGTTTATAAAGAGCATCGTAGATATTAAGGATAGTGCCGCCGGGATAACCGAAGACTGTATCAACACCCTGCTCCTTAAGACAGGCAACTACTATTTCAGAACCGTTCATTTCCATGGTAAAAATCTCCTAAAAAATTAGTACAGGAACTATGAGAAAAACATTCAGATCATTTCTTTCCTGGAACTTCAAGTACTGCGCCTCTGTTACCGCTGGTAACAAGCTCTCTGTAACGGGCAAGATATCCGGTTGTTACCTTGGGCTCTCTGGGCTGCCAAGCTTCACGACGCTTTGCCATCTCCTCATCCGAAACCTTAACATCAAGCTTTCTGTTAGGAATATCAATGGAGATGATATCACCTTCCTGTACAAGAGCAATAGGTCCGCCTACTGCAGCTTCGGGTGAAACATGTCCGATGGAAGCTCCACGGGAAGCGCCGGAGAAACGTCCGTCTGTAATAAGCGCTACAGTGGAACCGAGTCCCATTCCGGCAATAGCAGATGTGGGATTGAGCATCTCTCTCATTCCGGGGCCGCCCTTAGGTCCTTCATATCTGATGACAACAACATCACCGGCAACGATCTTGCCACCCTTAATAGCCGCGATGGCATCCTCTTCACAGTCGAAGACTCTTGCAGGTCCTTCGTGAACAAGCATCTCGGGAGCAACTGCAGACTGCTTAACAACACCGGTATCGGGAGCAAGGTTACCCTTAAGTACTGCAATACCGCCGGTTGCCTGATAAGGATTGTCGATAGGTCTTATGACCTCGGGATCTTTATTGATACAATTCTTTATATTTTCTCCGATGGTGGTTGCATTTACGGTCATGCAATCCTCTTCGATAAGTCCCTTCTTTGAAAGCTCGTTCATAACCGCATAAACACCGCCTGCTTCGTTTAGATCCTCCATATAAGTAGGACCTGCGGGAGCAAGATGGCAAAGGTTCGGAGTCTTTGCGGAAAGCTCATTAACCATTTCCATATTAAGTTCAACACCGGCTTCTTTAGCAATGGCGGGAATATGAAGCATAGTATTGGTAGAGCATCCGAGAGCCATATCAACGGTAAGTGCATTCTTAAATGCCTTGTCGGTCATGATATCTCTGGGACGGATATTCTTTTCAACAAGTTCCATGATCTTCATTCCGGCATGCTTTGCAAGTCTGATACGCTCGGAATAAACGGCAGGAATGGTTCCGTTACCTTTAAGTCCCATACCGATGGCTTCCGTAAGACAGTTCATGGAATTGGCGGTATACATACCTGAGCAGGAACCGCAGGTAGGGCAAACCTTCTCTTCAAATTCTGTAAGTTCTTCTTTGGTTATGTTTCCTGCAGCATAGCTTCCTACTGCTTCAAACATGGAAGAAAGACTTCTCTTGCAGCCATGAACATGACCCGCAAGCATGGGGCCTCCCGATACAAATACGGTGGGAATATTTACTCTGGCAGCAGCCATAAGAAGTCCGGGAACATTTTTGTCACAGTTGGGGATACATACAAGTCCGTCGAAACCGTGAGCCATAGCCATACATTCGGTGGAGTCAGCGATGAGGTCTCTGGTCACAAGGCTGTACTTCATTCCGATGTGACCCATGGCAATTCCGTCACATACGGCAATTGCAGGGAAAAGAACGGGAGTACCGCCGGCCATTGCAACACCGAGTTTAACCGCCTCAGCGATCTTATCAAGATTCATGTGACCGGGAACAATTTCATTATAGGAAGTAACAATACCGATAAGAGGACGCTTTCTCTCCTCTTCGGTAAATCCAAGTGCGTTAAAAAGACTTCTGTGGGGCGCCTGTGCGTCTCCTACCATTACGGAATCACTTCTCATGTTATTACCTCTTTCTATATATAACTTAGTGAGGCGGGTCCTGCCGCTCTGAAAATAATATATTCTTCTGATTATTTAAGTAATTACTTGATGCGTTCAGCAATCAGGTCTCCCATTCGGGTACATCCGACTTTCTCACATCCTTCGGACCAGATGTCTCCGGTTCTGAAGCCGTCTTTAAGAACCTGCTTTACCGCAGCCTCTATTGCTTCGCCTTCCTTATTGAGATCAAAGGAAAACTTAAGCATCATTGCAGCGGACAAAATGGTAGCAATGGGATTTGCTATATCCATTCCGGCAATATCAGGAGCCGAACCGTGGCTGGGCTCATAGAGTCCGAACTTAGTCTCATTAAGGGATGCGGATGAAAGCATTCCTATTGAACCTGTTATCATGCTGGCTTCATCGGAAAGTATATCGCCGAACATATTCTCGGTAAGAACAACATCGAACTGGGAAGGGTCTTTTACAAGCTGCATCGCGCAGTTGTCTACCAGCATGTTCTCAAGTTCCACATCAGGATAATCCTTAGCGACTTCTGCGGTGACTGCTCTCCAAAGTCTGGAAGAATCAAGCACATTGGCCTTATCGACGGAAGTAACCTTCTTATTTCTCTTTCTTGCAGCTTCGAAGGCCTTAATGGCGATCCTTCTGATCTCATTTTCATTATATGTAAGGGTATCGACAGCAGTTCTTACGCCATCGATGACCTCGGTATGTCTTTCACCGAAATACAGTCCACCGGTAAGTTCTCTCATAATAAGAAGATCAAATCCCTTATCGGATGTCTCGGAAGCAAGGGGGCAGCTGGCTGCAAGCTCGGGGAACAGGTAAGCGGGACGCAAATTTGCAAAGAGTCCAAGCTCTTTCCTAATTTTAAGAAGACCTGCTTCGGGTCTCTTCTCAGGAGGAAGCTTATACCAGGGACTTGTGGTGGTATTTCCGCCGATGGATCCCATAAGGACTGCATCTGCAGCCTTTGCGGTATCAATAGACTCCTGTGTCAGGGGCTCTCCGCAGGCATCAATACTTGCACCGCCCATAAGAATATCTTTAAATACGATCTCATGACCGTAAACAACAGCTACTTTCTCAAGAACCTTTTTTGCCTGGGCTACTATCTCCGGACCGATCCCGTCTCCGGGAATGCATACAATATTAAGTTTCATATGGATTCTCCTTACTTTAGACGTCGTTCATAATACTATATTTGATTATTTTAGGTTTTTCAAGGTCTAAAGGTAACAAAATAAGCCTTCCGGATAGCCGGAAGGCTTACAAAAAATCAATTAAATAATTAGTTTCCCGAAGGCTTTTCTACTTCAGAGATAGCGCTCTTTTTCATGGGGATACGGCAGTTCTTGTTGTTTCCGAATTCAACGATGACATCGTCTCCGGTGATATCGATAACAATGCCGTAGAAACCGGAAGTGGTAACAACAACATCACCAACTTCAAGAGTTGAAAGCATTTCCTGGGTCTTCTTCCTTTCCTTGCTCTGGGGTCTCATGAAGAAAAACCAGAGTGCAAGCATAAGAACACCATATACTGCCACAAGTGAGATAAGTGAACCTGCACCGGCTCCTTCAGCAGCTGCGGCATCGGTAAGAAGCATTAAATTCATTCTAAGATCCTCCTGATCGATTCTTGTATTACTTTAAAACAAACACGTGTATGATGATACACGAATTTTAAGCAAAGCACAAATGTTTTTTATGATGAGAACATCTGAACCCAGTATGAACCGTAAGGAGAACCGGGAACATAAACATAACCAACGCCGAGTTTGGTATATCCGGCATTAAGAATATTTGCCCTGTGTCCCGAGCTGTTCATCCAGGAATTCATAACATCCTGAGGTGTTCTCTGTCCGGCAGCTATATTCTCACCGACTCTTCCGGGATTTCTAATAGCGGTAAAGCAGCTTGTTCCGTCAGGTCTTGTATGTGAGAAATATCCGACGATTTCCTGAGCTCTTACAGCTGCACCGGGTGCAAGGTTGGAAGCATCCCAGGATAAAGGTGCAAGTCCTGCTTTTGCTCTTTCGGCATTTACAAGATCAAGAACCTGCTGTTCATATGCACCGATGTTATTAGTGGTGACAGTTGTAACGGGAACGGTGACATTTACAGAACCTGCAGCAGCCTCAGCAGCGGCATTAGGGAATCTCCCCTCTGCTTTTCCGTAAAGATCATAATGGAGTTTCAAAAGAGCGGGATCATATCCGAGGATAGTGGCAACATCGGGATATCTTCCGGCATAATAAACAACATCAAAATCCGAAGATCCTGTGTTAGTGTTTGCAGGAACATAGGAAGGGGATACGGCAAGTCTTCCCTCAGCCTTACCGCAAAGAGCATAATGGAGATATAAAAGATCGGGATTGGTACCGAATACTGCTACAACATCGGGATATGATGATGCATAAAACTCTGCATCAAAAACCGTTCCGTCAGCCATGGTGGCAGGAGCAGCTTCAGTCTTAAGTGCGGGAACGCCTAAAGCAAGCGCAAAAGCTATAGCCGTTATCAAAACTATATTTCTGATCTTCATATTTTATCCTCCTTATATTTCACTGATCCTGTTCAAGGTCAGTTAAAAGCGATTTTTTAAATGAAGCAAATTTACCTTCATCTATGGCATCACGTATTTCTTCCATGAGGTGATTGTAAAAATACAGATTATGAAGAACGCAAAGCCGAAGCCCCAGCATCTCTCCCGATTTATGAAGGTGTCTGATATAGGCTCTGGAAAATCTCCTGCAGGCAGGACACTGACACCCTTCTTCTATAGGCCTGTCATCTTCTGCATATTTGGCATTGTTTATATTGATCTTGCCATGATGGGTATAAAGGTGGCCGTGACGTCCGTTTCTTGAAGGATATACACAGTCAAACATATCTATGCCACGTTCCACTGCTTCCAGGATGTTAGCCGGAGTTCCAACACCCATAAGATATCTGGGCTTATCTTCAGGCAGGTAAGGTGTAGTGTTTTCAATCACATCGTACATCTCCGCATGAGTCTCGCCAACTGCGAGTCCGCCCAACGCATAACCGGAAAGATCAAGTTCCGATATCCTCTTGGCATTTTCAATCCTGATATCATTATAGACAGCTCCCTGGTTAATACCGAAAAGAAGCTGATTTTTATTTATGGTATCCTCAAGAGAATTCAGGCGCTCCATTTCAGCCTTACATCTGAGCAGCCATCTCTCCGTCCTTTCAACGGAAGGCAGTACATAGGATCTGTCAGCCTTTGCCGGAGGACATTCATCAAAAGCCATGGCAATGGTTGATCCCAGATTACTCTGTATCCTCATGCTCTCTTCAGGTCCCATGAAGATCTTATGTCCGTCAATGTGGCTTCTGAAAGTTACACCCTCTTCTTTTATCTTACGCATAGACGCAAGGGAAAACACCTGAAATCCGCCGGAATCCGTAAGTATGGGACGTTTCCAGTCCATGAACTTATGCAATCCTCCGAATCTTTTGATCAGTTCATCTCCGGTCCTTACATGCAGGTGATAGGTATTGGAAAGTTCCACCTGACAGCCTATATTCTCAAGGTCCTCGGAACTAACGGCACCTTTTATGGCACCTACAGTTCCCACATTCATAAAAAGAGGGGTCTGAACGGTTCCGTGTACGGTGTTCAGTTCTCCCCTTCTTGCGTTTCCCTCTTTTTTTATCAGTTTAAATACAGAACTCAAAATACTTCCTCCCAGAACTCTTCAAGAGTAAGTCCTTTAAGAGTCATGTATGCGGCCGCTTCTCTTCCCACATACCTGAAATGCCAGGGCTCATACTCGATGGTGGTAATATATTCTTTTTCCTTGGGATATCTTAATATGAACCCGTATTTATAACAGTTCTCGGCAAGCCACAATCCTTCCTCGGTCTCGCCGAAGCCCTCACCCAAATGGGCATATTCGTTGTTGACGATATCAAAAGCAAGACCGATCTGATGCTCACTTGTTCCGGGAAGAGTTACCGCTTCAGCTGCAAGCTGATAAGCATCAAAATAATTCATTCCGGATTCCATGTATTTCTTCAGATCGTAATTGAACAGATTCTCCTGTTTCTCACCGGATCTGTAAGGCGACACTATCCATATGTTCATGCCTGCGGTTCTTGCATCCCTGAGCATAAGAACAAGATCATCGATGACTCTTTCATCGCATTGGACATTCTCAGCAAGATTACCCAGAGGAAAATCATAATCCGCAGGAACTGAATGCTGTTTATTGACAAGGATCAGTCTCCAGTCATTCTTGTCGAAAACCATATCTTCAAGATCATATTCCTCATATGCAGGGAGATATGTATTTGCAAGAATCAGATCCTCATCAGCAGGATATGAAGCATCATCAAGAATGTCATCAGTTCTTACCGCAATAACTTCCTGACCTTCGGAATTGACACTTACCGAACCGCTATAAAGCGATCCGTCCTCACCGCGGAAATCATTTTCAAAAACAACTCTTGCCTCATCCGCGGTCATGACATTGGAATCTTCATCGGCAAGGGATATGGACTCATCCAATTCGTTAAAATCAATTATACCGAGATTGGTAACGGAGCCCGTAAAAAGTGGAAACGAAAAGGAACAAAAAGCAATAAAGCAAAGACATGCCGTACAGATCATGGAAAATTTCAGCAGATTTCCGGTACAGAAATCAGAAACGGCAATGGCACCAAAAGACAGTGCCCTGATAACAGGAGCAAAGAACCTGTATACCTTATTCTGTTTGCTGCGCTTTCTGATTATCTCGGAAACGCGTTCTTTTCGCGTCTGGTTGAGCATTGCGTTACTTATTCTTCCCCTTCATTAACATTGTCGAGCTTATGGATCAGGATGCAGTTCGGTGTGTTTACATGAATGAAATTACCGTTCATCACCATCTGTCCGTTCTCGATATCCAGCTTAAAGAATGACATCTCGTTAGATTCATGATTAAGGGATACCAGGAACTTGTTGCCCGGAATGATTTCCGCATCCTTGGGATAATCTCCGGAAACAGGAAGTATGAGTTTCTTCTCAAGGAGTCCTGTTTTTTCATCAGCCGAGAAGATCGCCACTGAATTGTCACCTGCTACCGTGGTCAGGATATATTTGTAATCGCTTGAAAAAGAAAGTGCACTCAGAGCCGAAGGTGCTCCGCTTTCGAACTTAATTACATCCACGGTCTGTATCTTTTCAAAGGAAGGAGCCTTACCGTCATATTTGTATTCGTAAACATCTATCTTACAGGTGGCCTCAAGGCAGATATAAACGAATCTTCCGTCCTTTGAAAGCTTGATCTGACGGGGTGAGGATTCCAGTTCGCATCTTATGATATCAACAAGCTTTATCTTACCGGTTTCCTGATTGAGTTCGTAAACATTTACGTGATCCATACCCTGATCGGCAACCAGTATATATCTGTTGTCGTGGGTCATTCTCGCACTTGCTATGTGAGGCCTGAAGTTACGGTCAGCCATGGATCCCAGGCCCTTGTGGAATACCTCATCGGTTATCCTTCCGACACCGCCGTTGTCCTTGATATGCAGGACCGTGAGCTTTCCGTCGTGATATCCCGCAACCATCAGATATCTGTCTGTATAGTCGGTAGCGAGATAACATCCTCTCATTCCGTTTATGGGTGCAAAATTTATAAGATCCAGCGTTCCGTCGGGAGCGATTCTGTATGCTTCAACTCCCAGGTCAGTTATGGAATAAAGAAATTTTCCGTTATGGGAAGTTGTTACATAGGATGAATTGGAGATCTCTACTTCATCTTTCTCGGTAAAGCGTCCCGTCTCCATATTCACATCGTAGATCTTGATTCCGTGATTGTCTCCCATGGTATATGTGGAAACGTAAGCCACATATTTATCTGCCTTTGCCTTGGAAGTTTTTGTAGAAGTTTTCTTTTCTTCTGCCATTTTTACCACCTCACATTTTTTTATAGATGCAAGCAAGATTTTCAATCCTGGATGACATGTCATACATAAGTGCATCGAGTACGGTGATGGCACACATACTTTCAAGAACCACCACAGCTCTCGGCACTATAACGGGATCGTGTCTTCCCTTTATCTCAATATCGGTATTTTCTCCCTTTACGGTAACGCTTTTCTGAGTTCTTGCAATGGAGGGAGTGGGCTTCACCGAGCATCTTACGATTATGTCCGATGAATCGCTTATGCCACCGAGTATTCCACCTGAATGATTTGTCCTCTTTGAGATCTTACCGTCCTTTGAAGCCTTAAACTGATCGTTGTTCCTGCTTCCCACGGTTCCGGATACGCTGCATCCGTCTCCGATCTCAACAGCCTTGACCGCTCCGATGCTCATTGCAGCCTGTGCAAGAAGCGCATCAAGCTTATCAAAAACCGGATCCCCAACGCCGGCAGGCATTCCGGAGATCTTACATTCCATGACACCTCCGCAGGAATCGGATTTATTCTTAAGATCGGCTATGTATTCAAGCGCCCTTGCATTGGCATTTATGTCAGGCATTGCAGTGGCATTGGCCAATACAGCGCTTCTGGAATAATCATCCATATCTGCTTCAACAGGACCTATGGACCTTGTATAAGCCTCAACTTTTATACCAAGTGTATCAAGAACCTTTGAAGCTATGGCCCCCGCAATGACCCTTGCAGCCGTTTCTCTGCCGGAACTTCTTCCGCCGCCTCTGTGATCTCTGAAGCCGTATTTGGCATCAAAGGTAAAATCTGCATGCCCGGGTCTGTAAACATCCTTCAATTCATCATAATCTCCGGAATGCATATCGGAATTTCTGATGATGACGGATATGGGAGTACCGGTTGTCTTTCCTTCAAAAACTCCGGAAAGTATCTCGCAAGTATCCGATTCTTTTCTTGCAGTGGCTACGGCCGCATTGCCGGGCTTTCTTCTGTCAAGAAAAGGCTGTATATCGCTTTCAGTTAAAGGAACTCCGGCGGGACATCCGTCTATGACACAGCCCAGAGCCGGTCCGTGGGATTCGCCCCAGGTAGTGATCCTGTATATTCTCCCGAAAGAAGAACCTGCCATTTAATCCTCTTTTTCCGCCCGTCCCCGGATCTTAGTTCCGAGGTTCAGCTCTCGTTTCATTAGTCTGTAGGTTTTATCCTCGCCGTATTTTGCAAGGAACTTGAGATATCTGTATAGCCTTCGCTTGGTATTGGGATGCATCGGAACCATCTCTATTCCGCTGAGGAAATAATTAAGAGCTGCATCATCCGTATAATCCTTACCCTTATAAACCTTGGAGGCCGCTATCCTGTCTGCTACCATCTCAGCAAGATATCTGTCCGGCATATCAACAGGGATCAGCACATCCTCACCGGGAATCTCACCACGGGTGTTGTAATCGATCCAGTATTCGTAATGATGCTTATTCCTGCCTTTGTGATGAAGCCATGCAGAGGAATAGCCTATGTCTTCTCTTTCTGCATTATTGGGGCTTCTGGTTCCCTGATAGTATTTAACTCCCACAAGAAATTCCGTCGGAGAATACTTTGAAAGGTCATGAACAAGTCCCTGATAATAAAGTCCCAATTTGAAACATCCCTCACAAACCAGCATCCTGTGCCTTGTAATGGTCATGAAATGTTTTATGCATCTGTAAACAAAGGGTGTTTTCATCTGTAAACCCTACCGGTTTTCTTTTCATTTTTTTCAGGTATGGGAGCAGTCTCATAAAAAGCTACCGTCCTGCCGGGAACAGGTCTTTCAAGTTCATCCCTGGTCACGGATTTATCTGTGCCCTCAGATCCCGCCTTGGAAACACTGCCTTCCTCCGGCAGTTCAACAGGCAGATATACATTTCCGGCTTCGAGATTCATTTCCGGATCGGTGGAAAGGATTAGTTTCCACTCATAACCCTTCGGGGGTCTGGGCAATGCCAGCACAGTTTCTTCCCAGCCCATATTTACAGCAGCATACAGTAATTTCTCGGCTTTCTTCTCGCAATACATGACACCGAAGGATCTTGAATAATACTCGCTTGATACTCGCCATGCGGTATTTGAATGATAACTGATTTCAGGATAACCACAGTTCTCCGTATCGATCATAAAGAGTTCTCTCTTTTTGGAAAAAACGGTATGCTCTCTTCTTAATCTGACAAGTTCAGTCAAAAACGGAATAAGTTCCTCGTTTCTGGTAATATCCTTCCAGTCAAGCCATGTAACTGACGAATCAATGCAGTAAGGATTGTTGTTTCCTTTCTGTGAATTACCAAATTCGTCACCCATAAAGATCAGAGGTGTACCTGCTCCGAGCATAAGAAGGGAGTATGCATTCTTGATCTGCCTGATACGAAGATCCCTTATCTTCTTTTTTCTCGTAGGACCTTCCTCACCGCAGTTCCAGCTGAAGTTAAAATCACTTCCGTCTCTTCCGTCTTCACCGTTTTCTTCGTTATGCTTACGGTTGTAGCTTACAAGATCCATCAGAGTGAATCCCCTGTAGCTGGAAAGGAAATTGATGCGGCCATGCTTTTCGGGATTTAAGCGAAGCATTGAAAGGCAGTCCGAAACCATGCCTTCATCGCTCTTTAAAAGCCTCTTTAAAGGATACTGGAAATCATCGGTATAAAATCCGATGAATCTGTCCTCGTCATTAACCGCATTAAAATTCACATTCTCCAAATGATCGGAAAGGATCTTGGTCCTGGCAAGAAGCGAATCCGTACTTACAAGTCTCATGGGAATATTCAATCCCATAAGATGAAATGCATCAACGTGGAAATTCACAACCCAGTAGCGGAGGATCTCCAGGATCTCAGATTCCGGATAATCGGGAACGAAATAAAACTGCATGCACAGTTCCATGCCACGTTTATGAAGTTCCTTCACAAGATCCCTGAATTCTCTGACAGGATCCTTTGAATATGAATAATTCTCCTTGGGTGCATAATAGTATCCGGGTTTATATCCCCAGTAATTCAGCCTGTCGGAAACGTGGGATGCGGCGGTCTTAGAAGCATCGCGTATGCTTTCAGCATTAGCAGTATAAAGATCTTTTTCTCCCGACGGATCTGCGGTTCTTAAGAATCCCACTTCAGGTTCCAGTTCGGGCCTTCCGTCCCACTCGATAAATTCGTATGCAGGCTGAAGTTCAATGGTGGTCACTCCGATGGACTGCAGATGATCCAGTTTTTCAATGATGCCGGCAAAGGTTCCCTTTGCTTTCACCCCGGATGAAGGAGACTTGGTAAATCCCCTTACATGGAGCAGATACCAGAAACTGTTCTCGTATTTAAGTCTAGGGCAGGTATCCCCTTCCCAGTCGTAATCTTCGTTATAAATGACAGCCTTCAGAGGCTCCTTGACAGCCATTCCGTAACTTCTGCCGGGAACAAGCCTTGTGGCTCTGGCATCGGTAACGATATGATTTACGATATAAAAGGCATATGAGATCTTTTTAGGATCATATCCCTCAACGGTCTTACAATACAGATTTCCTACACGATCCGACTGTTCGAAGGCTATCCTTTTGATCTCATTTCCGGTGGCAAGATCATAAAGGACGATACCGCAAACTTCCAGATCTGTTTCAAGGCAGAAACGTATACCGCTATCCGTCACCTGGGTGATGAGCGGGAATATATAATTTGCCTGATTTCTGTTCATGCGCATATTACTCCATAATCTTGATAATTATACCGCAAAACACTGATTTTCACAAGAAAAAACACCCCCTTCGGAGTCATTTCCAAGGGGGTGTTTTGAGATGCATATCACATAAATTTATTTACTTTTTCCTCATATCAACCCAGCCGTAATATCTGCCCTGAATCTTACCGTTAAAGAATCTGACATCGGATTCGGAACAGGTGAAGTGACCGTCTGTTATCTCCCATGTAAATTCCGACGTCCTGCCAATACCGTTAGTGAGCACGCCGGTTCCGTCTGCATTGAATGTATATTCGTTATAATTTCCTGTAAGAACCCAGGTTCCCACAACCATATCCGGTGTAGCTTCATAGCTGTTTACTGCAAAGAAATCATAATCTATGCTTTCGGAAACACGGTAGAAATCATAACTTTCAATGGTAAGGATCTCAGTTGCCCTGTCATATGTATAATGCTGAACCCAGTCCCCCGTATAAAATGTGACATCAAGATTAATCATATCACCGTCAGAACTGTCAATATTCCATATAAATGCATCCTCCGGATAAACATTTCCGTAATTCCTTGCTTTATATCCGTTGCCGTCACTGTAAAAACAGTAAAAACTGTCTGATACATATTCCATGTATGTAGGATCTGAATCATAATCCTCCGGAACAACCGGTCTCCAGGTGCCGAAAAGTACGGAATAATCCGAAAGTGCTTCCTCTACAGAGATCTCTTCCGGATAGTCTCCGGTATCTGCTACCGTTTCTCCGGGTTCATCGATATCAGCGGCACCGGGATGATCATTCAGATAATCTTCCACCGTAAGCCCTTTTTTGTAATAATCATAAAGATCTTCCAGTACATCCTTATCCCAATCATTTTCTTTAACGATCCTGTCGGTGAGATCATCGTCATCCATCATTTCAAGAACCGCTTCCGAGGGAATATCCGTCTCTTCGATCTTCTCAACAACAGGCTGCCATACACCGTCGATCTTCATGACAGTTACTTTGTATCCGGCATCCACTTTTACAGACATTACTTCTTCGCCGTCTTCATCCAGGGAAGAAACTTCCACCTTACCGCTTGTCAGGTATAAAACACTGCAGCCGTTTTCATCGGAATCCACATATCCTGAAGTTCCGCGGATACCGATCACCATAGTTGATGTGGTTATCTCAAAGCTTTCATCATCTGCCAGGGGCTTTGAGATATTAAAGAAAAGCTTTCCGTCATCCAGTAAAAGCACAAGGTTTTTGCCTTTTGAATTTATGGAAACCGCACTTTTTTCAAAAAGTGTAACAGACCGGTCGTCATCAAGAAGTATCCAGGCTTTGGATTTCTTTCCCGTATCCAGTTTATTGCCACTTACAAGTCGCTTCCCCTCGGATACCTTAAGCTCTTTTCCGTCGGAATCACAAAGATTCACCGTGCCATCATACCCTAAAAGCCTGATGTTTGATGCATTCATACTTCTCAAAGAAAAAAAACATACGATAACCGCCGCAAGGAATATCGCAGCAAGGATCAAGTAGATAACAGAAATCCTTTTTTTACCTGATTTCTTTGAGCCGGCTTCCTGAACCGTCACAGGTGTTCCGCAGTTTCCGCAAAAAAGTTCTCCGTCTTCGATCTGATTTCCGCATTTTGAACAAAACATATCTGCTCCCTTCACGGGTTTCATTATACTCTCTTTAACTTTATTAACAATAATGCTATTATCATAACAGCCTCCGGAGAAGGCTTAAAGGTAATGCCTGTAGCGATCCGGAGGTATTTTTATGTCAATAACGGAAGGTTTAAATCCACAACAGCTTGATGCTGTTAAAGCCTGTACAGGAAATATCTTTCTTGCGGCAGGCCCCGGTTCCGGTAAAACCCATACAATGACCAAAAAGATCCTGTATCTTACAGAGGAGTTAAACGTATCGCCTTCTTCCATTCTTGTTATCACATTTGCCAAAGAAGCAGCCGTTAACATGCAGAACAGGTTTGTTTCAATGTCTTCAAGACACTCGCCCGTAGTTTTCGGCACCTTCCATTCGGTCTTCTATCATATGATCTCTGAGCATATGAAACCTGCCGAAGTCCGGATCCTTTTCGATAAAAATCAAAGATCCATTGCGGAAAGCACTGTAAAAAACATTTGTAAAAACACGGACACGGAAATAACCGACGATCTGGTAAGCGGATTTATTTATTCTATGTCCGTGTACAAGAATTCCCTTAACGAAGAAAAGGCACTGGCTTCCATACCCGAACTCCTAAAGCCTTTTTCAAAAGATCTGTTCAGATATTACGAGAAAATAAGAAAAAGAAGTTCCCTGACAGCCTTCGATGATATGGTGTATGACTGCAGAGAATTATTAAAAAGCAATCCACGCTTCAGATCAAAATGGGTCGGTCGTTTCAGATACATTCTCATTGACGAATTCCAGGACATTAATCCGGTCCAATATGAAACCGTATGTTTACTGGCAGACAAAAACACCGGTATCTTTGCAGTGGGCGATGATGACCAGTCCATTTACGGTTTCAGAGGTTCCGATCCATCCATCATCGGAAGGTTTCTTGAAGAAAAAAACGCAAAACTGATGCATCTTGATACAAATTTCCGAAGCTATGAAAGTATAGTTACTTCTTCGCTGAAAGTCATAAACATCAATAAAAACCGCATCAAAAAAGACCTGATATCTTTCCATGAAGAGAAAGGAAAAGTGGAAATAAGATCTTTTCCGGATAAAAACAGGCAGTATCTTGAATTGGAGAAACTCATAAAAGCAATGCCCTCCCCGGGAAAATGCGCCATTCTTTTCAGGACAAATATTGATATGCAGACCTTCGCTTCATACCTGACTTCAAGAGGTGTTAATTTTTACATCCGTGAAAAACAGGCAAATATCTTCGATCATTTCATTTTCAGAGCTGTGATCTCATACTTAAGACTTTCAGCAGGCACCGGATCCGAAGATGATCTGAAGGAAATAATCAATTTGCCTCCAAGATTTATCAGCAGAGAACTGATACTTGCTTCAAAGGGAAATCTCGACAAGCTGGCATGTCTTGTATCTGAGGACCCTTACGGCAGAAACAGGTCTTCAAAAAAAGAAAAAATCATGACATTAAAAAATGATCTGAATTTCATGAAAAACAGATCTTTGTTATTTGCAGTGAAGTATCTTTATCACAAAATGGGATTCGAAAAATATATCATGTCAAAAGCAGGAGAAACCGAAAAAAGAAAGGAGGAATACAGACAGATACTTGATATGATCCCGGAAATAATATCCGGGATCGAAACTTTGACAGAGCTTGAGGAACTGGGCGAAGAATATACCATCTCTCTAAAAAAAGATACTGATGAAAACCAAAAACAAACCGCCATCAAACTGATGACGGTTCATGCATCAAAAGGTCTTGAGTTCGATACGGTGATAATCCCGGGCTGCAACGAAGGAAGCTTCCCTCACGGAAAAATACTCAGCGAAGAATCCGTCGAAGAAGAAAGACGAATCTTCTATGTCGCCATGACCAGAGCCAGGGAAAACCTGCTGTTGTTTTACATAAGCAGCAAAGACAATTCAAAATACATTCCAAGCAGATTTCTGAATCCTCTGCTTAAATGAATCACTCCATGTATTGATCAACCTGATCAAGGAACTCCTCGTACGTACCGGGCTCTTCCTTTTCAAGTTCTTCCGCTAAAGACTTTGCTCTTTCAAACAGAGGACGTGACTTATCTTTGTCGTGTTTGCTGTAATAATATCCTGCAAAATTGTAGCAGACATCAACCAGCTCTTCTCTTGTATCGTAATCGTTCCCGTTAAGGAGCTGCTCATACATATTAACGCTGAGTTTATAAAACTTCTCAATGTCTCCTTCATTTACATCCTTAAGGCCGTATCTGTCGCTGTGGCAGAAAATTGTCTCAAGAAAATCTGCATACATCTGGTAACAGTCCGCAAAAAGATAGTCCCTGTCATCGGATGGAGCAATGGATGAAAACTTTTCAACCGAAGTATCAAATGCTTTTTTCGCATCGGCATAATGCTGCAGGCTGTCATCTTCGGTTCCGAACTCTTCCTCAAAATCCGCAAGAGTGTAATATCCGTATCCGATATGGGAATAAATGTAGGCACGAAGTATATCCTTTTTTACAGGATCTCCTTTTCCACAAGCATCGATCTCAGGGATAAGAGCCTCAAGCTTCTTAATATCGGAAGTGCCGGTAACACCTTCCTCCATTTCATCCATGATCTTTTCAAATGCATCATATATTTCATCAAGTTTCATGATTGTTCCTCCCTTGGGATTTGATCTTTCAAGTACTCTTTTATGATATCAGACAGTTCATGAATATTAAATGGAAATATATCAAATATAATAGTAAAATGTACTATGGTCCGATTAAGAAAAGAGGGGTAATACAGATGAAAAACTCTTATAAAAAATTGTCGGGAATGATCTCTTTTATCCTGATGTCTGTACTTGTTCTTTCAATGATAATGCCTGCCATGGGTTCAAAAGCCGCAGGCACACCTTCCGCTTCCAATGTAAGTACAAATCTCTGGGGCAGCGGTGGTCAGATATCCTTTGACCTTTCCGGGTGTGACGGGTATATGACCATTACCGTTGTTGTTGAATTTAATGCCAATGTTACTTCACCCTCCGGATGGGGATTTGATTCCTATACCGCAAACGGAAAGCAGGTTACAGCTGTTGTAAGAGCTGACGGCGGAAACTCCTGGGGATTCAATTCAAATGTAGGGATCCAGGTATCCGGTGACGGTCTTTCCAGTGCGAAGGTTGTCAGTGTTACCGGTGACGGAACATATACCGCTCCCGCAAACAACAATAACAATAATCAGAACAACAATAATAACAATAATCAGAATAATGACCAGAATGGAGGAGCCAAGCCCGAATTCTCATCTCCCGCTGTTTCCACCTACGGCACCGCAGGTGACGACTGGCTTACCACAAACGGTTCCAAGATCGTTGATATGAACGGCAACGAAGTATGGCTTACCGGCTGTAACTGGTTTGGCTACAATACAGGAACAAACCTCTTTGACGGTTTATGGAACGCTGAACTCGAATCCTCCATCAAAGCAATCGCTGATCACGGTTTCAATCTTCTCCGTGTTCCCATGTCCGCCGAGCTTCTTCTCGAATGGAAAAAAGGCAACTACCCCCAGGCCAATTACAACCATGCATACAACGGAAATCTGAACTCCATGAATTCACTTGAGATCTTCGACTATGTGCTGACTCTTTGCGAGCAGAACGGAATGAAGGTCATGGTTGACATCCACTCTGCAAACACCGATGCTTCCGGTCACAACCATCCCGTATGGTATACCGACAAAATTTCCGAAGACCAGTATATCGAAGCACTTAAATGGCTTGCTGAAAGATACAAGAATTACGACACCCTTGTAGCTTACGATTTAAAGAATGAGCCTCACGGAAAAGCTAGTGAGACAACTCATGCTATCTGGAACGATTCAAATGACAAGAACAACTGGAAAAGAGTTGCAGAAAAAGCAGGTAATGCCATTCTTGACATTAACCCTCACGCACTGATCGTTATCGAAGGAATCCAGATCTATCCCACAAATCCTTCATCAAATAACTTCACTTCCACCAACGATTCGGATTATTACAACACCTGGTGGGGCGGAAACCTCATGGCAGTTAAGGACTATCCCATCGATTTCGGATCTGCCTCCAAGAATAAACAGATAGTCTACTCTCCCCACGATTACGGCCCTCTTGTTTATATGCAACCCTGGTTTGAAGGCGGTTTCACTTACGACTCACTCTACAAAGATGCATGGCATCCTTACTGGCTTTACATCGAAGAAGAAAATATCGCTCCCATCCTTATCGGAGAATGGGGTGGCTTCATGCAGGGTGACAACCTCAAGTGGATGCAGTACATCAGAGACCTTATCGGAAAAGAAAACCTTCACCACACTTTCTGGTGCTTCAACGCAAACTCAGGTGATACCGGCGGACTTGTAAAGGATGATTTCAAAACCTGGGACGAGGACAAATATAATCTCGTTAAGCCCGTTCTCTGGCAGGACGCAAACGGCAGATTCATAAGCCTTGATCATCAGGTTGCCCTGGGAGCAAACGGCATAAGCCTTTCGGATTTCAACGGTTCATCCCCCACACCCGTGATAAACCCCGAAACAGAAAGCACAGGTACCGAAACCGTTGCTGATACAGGCTCCGTTACGACCGATGATCAGTCTGCAGCACCTTCAGACACGGATACTTCCACAGATACGTCCACAGATACCGCTCCAGAACAAAGCACCGGCTCGGAAACAGTAACAACTGCGAACGCAGAAACCGATAATCCAGGCTCACAGACTGCACCTGTTCCCGACACTAAAAAAGATGCAAATCCCATACTGCTAATTATACTTCTCGTACTTGCGGCAGCTCTTTTGGGCGGAGCGGTTATAATAACAATGAATAACCGTGAAAAGCAAAGAAAAGCACAAAACGATGAAGGGGCTAATGATACGGCACCTGTTACAAAAGAAGAAAAATAAAGATATATAAAGAACTCCCCTGAGATAAACTCAGGGGAGTATTTTATGCTTTAAGCTTTTCGATAGCAGCCTTTAATCGTTTTAAAGACTCTTCTTTTCCGAGGATCTCAAGGATCTCGGTAGCTCCTGCAGGAGTCATGGCCTTTCCGGAAAGTGCTATCCTTATGGGCCACATCACATAACCGTTTTTATATCCCTTTTCCTCAGCATAAGCCAAAAGCCTTGCATAGAGCGCATCATTGGAATAATCATCCTGGGATTCAAGGATAGGAAGAACATCTTCAAGAACGGCCAGGGAACCGGCTGCATCGATCTTGTTCTTCTTGTTGGTATAAAGTTCTTCCGAATAATCAGGAACAGCTTTAAAGAAATCAACCTGCTCCTCAATGTCGGGGAATACTTCAATCCTGGTTTTTATCTTGGATGCGATCTTCTTAAGATCCAGATCACATCCCTCAAGTGCTTTTTCAAGATAAGGCTTTGCCATATCGAAGAACTTCTCCTCATCCATGGCCTTAAGATATTCTCCGTTCATCCACCGTAGCTTTTGAATATCAAATACCGCAGGTGATTTTGAAATCCTGTGATAATCGAATTCCTTTATAAGCTCATCAAGTGAGAATATCTCCCTGTTATCTTCTGGTGACCATCCGAGAAGTGCTATGTAGTTAACTATAGCCTCTGAGATGAATCCCTGTTCAATAAGATCCTCAAAAGAAGAATGTCCGCTTCTCTTGGAAAGCTTCTTATGATTCTCATCGGTAATAAGGGGAAGGTGAATATATACCGGACTCTTCCATCCAAAAGCATCGTAAAGTCTCTGATACTTAGGTGATGAAGAGATATACTCATTACCTCTTACAACATGAGTGATGTTCATGGTATGGTCATCAACAACATTTGCGAAATTGTAAGTAGGATAACCATCGGATTTAATGAGGATCATATCATCAAGTTCAGAATTCTCAACAGTGATATCTCCATAAAGCTCATCCTTGAAAGTGGTGGTTCCTTCATTGGGAATGTTCTGTCTGATGACAAAGGGCTTTCCCTCGGAAAGATTCTTTTCAACTTCCTCTTTGCTTAAACCAAGGCAATGCTTGTCATAAACTGTAATGGTCTTGCCGTCTTCGGAAACCGCGGTTTTAAGGGTAGCTAGTCTTTCTTTATCGCAGAAACAGTAGTACGCCTCACCTTTCTCAATAAGTTCCTTAGCATACTTCATATATATTCCGGTCTTAACTCTTTCAGACTGGACATACGGCCCTACTCCGCCGTCCTTATCGGGGCCTTCGTCATGATACAGGCCGGTTTTTTCAAGAGTTCTGTTTATGATGTCGATGGCACCTTCAACAAATCTCTCTTGGTCCGTATCCTCGATCCTAAGCATGAAATCACCATTCTCATGCTTTGCAACAAGGAACTCATAAAGAGCCGTTCTTAAATTTCCCACATGCATCTTTCCGGTAGGTGAAGGTGCATATCTTGTTCTTATCTTCTCCATTGTCTTTCTCCAATACTAATCCGGTATCAGCCTCTTACCTGGCCGTTTCCGGTTATTTCAAATTTATATGATGTGATCTCCCTTAATCCCATGGGACCTCTTGCATGAAGTTTCTGGGTGGAGATTCCTATCTCCGCTCCGAAACCGAATTCGAATCCGTCTGTAAATCTGGTAGACACATTGTGATATACACATGCTGCGTCAATACGCTCCAAAAACCTATCGGCAGAAGCTTTATCTTCGGTAACTATGGTCTCTGAATGATGAGTCGAATATTTGTTGATATGATCAATTGCTTCTTCTACCGAATCAACAGTCTTAACAGAAAGAATATAGTCCAAATATTCAGTACCGAAATCTTCTTCCGTAGCCTTTACCGCTTTGTCTCCGAGAACATCCAATGATCTCTCATCGCAGCGCATCTCCACATTCTTTTCGGAAAGCTTATCAAAAAGAACGGGAAGAAGTTTATCCTTAATCGCCGAATGAACCACAAGGCTTTCGCAGGCATTGCACACTGAAATCCTCTGGGTCTTTGCGTTAAAGATGATATTAACTGCCATATCAATATCCGCCGAAGCATCAACATACACATGACAGTTTCCGGTTCCCGTTTCGATCACGGGAATAACGGAATTTTCAACCACCGCTCGTATTAGTCCTGCTCCGCCTCTGGGAATAAGCACATCCACATACTGTTTCATCTTCATGAACTCGGTTGTGACTTTCCTGTCGGTATCTTCAATGAGCTGCAGGATATCGGGATTTAATCCCTCTTCTTCCAGAACATTTCTCAATATCCTTACGATCTCGATATTGGAATCGATGGAATCACTTCCACCTTTGAGAATACATGCGCTTCCGGCTTTAAACGTAAGTGAAAAAGCATCTGCCGTGACATTGGGTCTTGATTCATAGATGATGCCGATGACACCCATGGGAACCCTGACTTTACGGATATGCATGCCGTTTGGTCTGTCGAATTCTTCAAGGATCTCACCCACGGGATCCGGAAGTTCAGCCACCTGTCTTAAGCCTTCGGCAATACCTTCGATCCTCTTTTCGTCTAGGCGGAGCCTGTCCTGAAGAGCATCACTCATGCCGTTAAATACGCCTCTGTCAATGTCTTTTTTATTGGCTTCTATTATGGATGCAGTATTGACTATAAGAGCATCCGCACATTTTAAGAGAATGCTATTCTTTTTTTCTGTAGAGATAAGAGCCGCATCAAACTTAGCTTTAACGGCCTTTTCTCCCATTAAATGCAGATCTGTCATATCATTTTCTCCATGATCAAAACCTAGTCAGAAATTATGCGGTATAGATCCTGTAAGGTCTTGCATCTCCCTCGTCTTCGGGGATCTCAATATTTAACATCTGACATTCAAAAGCCACAGCAATGGAATGGATCCTTAATGTAAGCTTATCCTCAAGATACATATCATAATATCCGCCGCCATAACCGACTCTTTTATTGTATGAATCAAAAGCGACACCCGGCATGATCATCAGATCCCTTGAGGGGAACATCATTGCCTCTGCTTCATTATATTCATATAATTCATTTTCTTCGGGTGGCTCAAGGATCTTATATTTGCTGAAGGAAAAATGAACGGGATCCACATCCGTAATCCTTCTGAATTCCATCTCTTTATGGAATCCGTTAGTGGTGATCCTGGGAACATAAACCATCTTGTCCTGCTTAAGAGCCTCTTCAAGAACCGGCTTGATGTCAATCTCGCTTCCGAAGGGCATGAAACCGAGAACCCTCTTTGCTTTTATAAAGAAAGGATCCTCAAGTATTTTTTTTAGCAATACTTCAGAAGATGCTCTTTTTTCGGCCTCGGTTAAAGCATCTCTCTTACGAAGAACGTCTTCTCTAATCTGCTTTTTAGTTATCTCAATTCTCTTTTCAGCCATACAGACTCCGTTATTTAAGTATCTCGGAAATGAATGAAGGAAGATCGAAATCTTCTTTTTTGTTTGCCTTAAATGCAGTTCCGCAATCCTCTCCCGCAATGATCCTGCCAAGGATAGTGAGATCTTTGCTTGAACAGATGACCATATCGGCACCCGAATAAGTTGCGATACGTGCGGCGTTTAATTTGGTACTCATACCGCCGGTTCCCATTCCTGTACCGGTACTGTCCTTACCCATCTCCAGATATTCATCGGTGATCTCGGGAACTTCCTCAATAAATTTCGCTTCGGGATTTTTATTGGGATCGTCGGTATAAAGACCTTCAATATCGGAAAGCAGTATAAGAAGATCCGCTTCCACCATTGATGCAACCATAGCTGAAAGAGTATCGTTATCACCTATCTCTATCTCGTGGGTTGCAATGGTATCATTCTCATTTACTATGGGAATAACACTCATATCAAGCAGCGCCTTGAAGGTATTTGTAGCGTTAAGTCTGTTGGTGTCATTAAGGATCGTATCCTTGGTCATGAGAACCTGGGCAGGAAGCTGATTATACTCGGTAAAGAACTTCTCATATATATTCATGAGTCTTCCCTGACCAATGGCTGCGCAAGCCTGTTTCTGGGGAAGGGTAAGCTCATGTGATACGGATCTGTCTCTTCCGTATCCGATGGCATGCTTTCCTGCGGCAATAGCTCCGGATGAAACAAGAACCACATCTTTGCCTGAGTTATGTATATCGGTAAGCTGTCTCACCAGAAGTTCTATTCTTGAAAAATCCATTCCTCCGCTTTCGGGATGGTTAATGGATGATGAACCGATCTTAACAACTATCCTTTTTTTGTTTTTAAAATTCGCTCTTAAATCACTCATTTAAATCAGCCTTTAACAGTAAAAAATTAGCCTAAAATCCGTATTTTTATGCACCGTTCTAATATAAATCAGCCGCATTAAACTGTCAAATTTTCACAAAAAAAGATATCTGGCGTTAGGATTGCCGGATATCTTTTTTTTTAAGTATCAATCCTCGAGAATAGTCTTCAGAGATGTCTCCACGTTGTCCGCCACATCCTTGACAACTGATATAGAATCAGCCGTCTGTTCAGAAGAATCAACAAGAGTCTTGGCTCTCTCATTTACTTTGGCTACTATCTCGGATAGTTTCTCAGCTTCAGTTATCAAGTGACCTATAGTTTCTTTGATATCCCTGTTATTTACATTACTGTCATCCGCAGTAGCTCTTGAATCCTCAGCAAGCTGTTTGATCTCTTCAGCTACAACCGCAAATCCTCTTCCTGCCTCTCCGGCACGGGCAGCCTCAATGGATGCGTTAAGTGCTAAGAGGTTTGTCTGTGACGCGATACCGATAACCGCCGTATTGTTCGCTTCAAGCTTATTGAGATAGGATTCTATCTTCATAAGAACATTCTTGAATTCGGTGGCAAATTTATCAACTTCGCTCATTTCGTCGGAAATACCTACGGTCTGCTGAGCATTATCGGAACTTACACCTTCGATACGGTCAATGGAATCCTTAAGGGTAAGGAAATTCTCGCTGATTTCTTCAGCCAGGGACATTTTCTTTTCTCTGAGTTCATCCTGGGTCCTGCTTACTTCTTCAGAAAGTTCAACTGCTTTGTCCTTCTCTTCATAAGCACGATCCTTAATATAATGTACGCAGTTGTGAATATGATTATATCCGTTAAAGATGGCAACAGCCATGTCATGACACGAAGCATAGCCGCAGCAGCCACAATCAATACAGCGTTTTTCTTTCGTATCCTTCTTCATGCTGTTAAAGATCCTGTCGAGTTCGGCATTGGAAGGAATATTCACCTTGCACTTGGAGCTTCTGTCGGTATATTTCCTGAGGAAATCATTCAGGTTCAGGCCGGCAAACTGCTTATTAAGAGCCGCAAGCCTCTTTTCGGGAGTAAGATTTCTTCCCCATGCGGATTTCTTAGATAAGTTCTTGCTGTTAGCCTTGATCTTCTGGATGGTCATATACACATCCTCTTTCATCTCGGCACGAACCTCAGTACCTGTACCATACAGACAGCCGTTGGTACAATTCAAAGCATCGACAAACAAATAAGACGATCTGCCGCATTTAAGCATCTCTTTATTGTGCTGAAGGTATTCATACATATGATGCTCGCCTTCCATCTGTCTTACCAGAGCATCCTCACCCAAAAGCCAGTACACATTCTCTTTAAGTCCGCCGGGCATAGGATAAATGGAACCGAGACCATATTCAATCTCATCCTTGTAAGGAGTCGCACCGCTTACGGGATTGGCCTTTAAGTACTCAACCAGATGTTTGAAAGTAAGATTATATGATACGATGCCCTTGTTATTGGGATCGTCTATCTCATTCTTTTTAGCGATGCAGGGACTGATGAACGCCAGTTTATCTGAAACATGCATGTAATTCTTAAGATATATGGCAGCACACATCATAGGTGACTGTACCGGCATAAGCTTGGGAAGAAGTTCCGGAGCGTATCTTTCTATGTAACCAACCACTGCAGGACAGGGCTGAGAGATACCGCCGTAGAACTTATTCTCGGTAATAAACTTGATATACCCCCAGGTTGTAATATCTGCGCCGAAGGATACGCTGATAAATCTGTTTGCACCCATTTTTTTCAGCATACCCAGGTATCTTTCATATTCATTAGGATAATTGGCAAGGAATGCAGGAGCTATAAGAACAGAGATCTTAACACCCTTTTTGAGGTCCGCAAAAAATCTCTCCACATCATCTTCGTATTCCCTTGCATGATGTTCGCAGGCATCGAGACAGGCTCCGCAGGCAATACATCTGTCCGGATCAACGTCTATAACGTTACGCCTGTCTCTTTCTACCGCAACATTTGCACCCATGCTGGAACAGGCTCTGATACATTTGTTACACCCGATACAATTATCATTTGTTTTTATTAGTCCCATTAAAACACCTCCCCAATAAAACAAACAGATCATGCGACTTTACAAAAAGCCCATGATCTATAAATTTACAAGTATTATACACCTTACTCTGGTATTATTGTTATCAAAAATGGTTAATCTGATAACTTAATTCATTGCAAAGGTCTGAATTTTCTTATAATCGTCTCAGCTCCCTTGAGACCGTCTGCAGCAGCGGAAGTTATTCCTCCCGCATATCCGGCACCTTCTCCTATGGGAATAATTCCTTCAACCGAACCCATAAGTTCATCATTTCTCGGGATCCTTACAGGTGAACTGGTTCTGGATTCAACTCCCGCCATTATGCATCCGGGAGAATCAAACCCCGGGATCATGCGTCCGAACCTTGTCATACCATTAACGAAGAGATTATTAATCTCCTCATCAAATATTTCCGTAAGATCTGCTGTCCTAAAGCCGCCTTTAAAAACCGGGGAGATCTCTTCGGGATCTTCCGTATCACAGGAAACTTTCTCACCGGTCACCTTAGCTTTGAAATCACCGTATCTTTGGACGGGAATAAGCCCGCCCCCAAGTTCAAATGCCTTTTTTTCCAGATTAACCTGATAATCGATACCTGCCAGTGGATGATCGGAAGGATATTCAGATACCGGTATGCTGACAACAATTGCCGAATTTGCATTTTCGGAGTTTCTTCCGCTGTAGCTCATTCCATTAACTACAGTCATTCCGTCTTCCGAGGAGGAATTTACCACATATCCTCCGGGACACATACAGAATGAAAAAACACCTCTTCCGTCAAAATCTGCAGTAAGCTTATATGGAGCGGCACCAAGAATTTCCGCATATCTTTCATCACCATACTGCGAACGGTTTATAAGAGACTGCCTGTGCTGAACTCTGAAGCCGCATGCAAAGGGCTTCTGCTCCATAGTAAGTCCGGCATCAAACAGCATTTTATAGGTATCTCTTGATGAGTGTCCCGTTGCAAGAACTAACACTTCACATGGAATCTCCTCGGTTTTGTTCCCGCTTTCCGCAAGTATACCGGTGATCTTCCCGTCTTCAGTCTTAATTCCGGTCAGTTTACATTCAAATCTGACTTCACCGCCAAGGACAATGATCTTTTCCCTTATGCTTTTAATAATGCCGGGAAGTACATCGGTTCCCAGATGAGGCATGTGATCATATCTGATTTCATCGGGAGCCCCGTGCTTTACAAATACATTTAATACTTCCGTAACTCTTCCGCTCTTATCCTTAATGCTTGTTGTAAGTTTTCCGTCGGAAAAAGTTCCTGCACCGCCCTCTCCAAACTGCACATTTGATGTTTTATCCAAAACACCGGTCTGCCAGAATTTCTCAACATCTTCTTTTCTTTTTTCAACGGATCGGCCACGTTCAATGACAAGGGGTGTGAATCCTGCTTCAGCCAGTTTCAGGGCACAGAAAAGTCCGGCAGGCCCAAGCCCCACCACAACAGGTCTGTGTTTCAGTTCAGCTTCACCGGGAGAAGGCAGACAGTACTCTTTCTTCTCATAAAAAGAAATATCCCTGTCTTTGGATGATCTCTTAAGGATCTTTTCTTCACCGGTGCACCTTACCCATACACTGAATATATAAAAAAGAACGGGTTTCTTCCTTGCATCAACCGATCTTCGGATGATTCCGAGTTCAGTAATGGAAGAAACATCCACACCGAGTTTTTTTGCTGCAATACTTTTAAGATCAAATGTTTTATTGTCTACATTTACTTTAAGCTGGTCGATACGGATCATTTTGCCACACTCCTGCCTGCCGCAATTCCTGTGGCCCAAGCAAGCCAGAGATTATATCCTCCGCACTTTCCATCGATATCCAGCAGTTCACCGGTCACATAGAGACCGGGGGCTCTTTTAAGTTCACAGTCTTCATTTATATTTATAAGTTCTATGCCACCGCGCATGGTCTGGGCTTTTTCGGACTTTTCTGTTCCGATGATCTCAAAACGCAGATTCTTTAAAGTTTCGATAAATGTATTCTTTTTTTCTTCGGGTATATCGAGGACTTTATCTCTTCCGCTTATTCCTGCTTTAAGATAAACAAATTTAAGAAGTTTCTCATTGATAACTCCGTTAAATATCTCATAGATCTTTCTGCCGGGATGGCGTCTGATCCTGTCGGTGAGCAAAAGTTTAAGATCTTCCTCAGAAATCTCGGGACACAGATCAACGGATGCGGTGACAGATCTACTCTGATCCAGGTAAACGGAAGCCTGCCTGCTGACCTGAAAAACAGGAATGCCCGAAATACAATCTTTCGTAAACTGTATCTCCCCTTCATCCGATCCGAGAAATTCGTTGCCGGAATAAAGAGACACTCCCCCCCTGGCTCTTACTCCCGCAACAGACGAGATATCTTCAGATACCTTAAGACCGCAAAGAGCAGGAAGAAGCTTTTTAAAAGAAAGGTCTTCAATACAGGAAAATAAACCGGATGCTTCAAAGCCCGGAATCGCAAATCCGCCGGACCCAAGACCGGTCGAAACTATCACTTTATCCGCACTGAAATTCTGATCTCCGGATCTGAGAATAAATCCTGCTTTGTCCTTAGAGATACCTGTAACAGGTGTATTAATGCATATCCTGATACCGCTTTCGTTAATCTCCGTCATAAGAGAATTCAAAACGGAGGCTGCCTGCATGGATCGGGGATAAAGATACCCTTTTTTTGATTCCGTAATGATATCAAGTGACTCGAAAAAAGCAGTAAGATCACTTACAGTAAAGGATCTTAACAAAGAAGATAAAAAGATCAGTCCTGCTTCGTCTGATAGATAAAAGCAGGACTCATCAAGAAATTCATTACCGAGATTGCATCTCCCGTTACCCGTAGCAAGAAGTTTCCTTCCGGGTCTGTCAAATGCCTCATAGATTGTAATATGGTGAGGATCCGCACCGTTTCTGACAGCAGATACGGCAGCCGCCATTCCGGATGCACCACACCCGATTATTGCTATTTCCATATCACATAACTCTTAAGATCTGACCCAGTCCGTAGATCACACCGCCAAGAGGCATTAGTTTCAATTCCGATTCAGTGTAATTTCTAAGCAGCAACAATACGGCATGGAATATCAGAAGTCCTATAGGAATACAAAGCAAAGCGGTAAAGAGGTTGCCCAGATGAGCTGCTGCCACATTGGTGATCAAAAGCAGTCCGATGGCGGATACAGCACCGGCAACAACAGGGATCATGATATTTCTCAATGGATCAAATACCATATTCATCCTGAAATAGGTAATAACAAACCAAACGATCATATTAACAACCGAATAAACCATAAGTGCGATCATAAGTATCCTGAAAAGTGAATCAGCGGGTCCGGTGCCCAGCTTACAGATCAAAACCGTCATGGCCGCTGAAAGGATATCAGCCACGATCCTGGGTATACGGTCATCCCTCATGGCACAAAGCTGGTCTGAAAACAGTGCTACGGAATAACAGACTGACGCAATAACCGCCAGGATAAGATCGGTATTTTTCATCACTGCACCGTCTTCCACAAGGAGCTTTATCAGAAGCTTTGAAACGGAAGCAAAGAAAGCTGCGGTAAAAACAGAGGAAATGACAACGATGTGTATTCCGAAATCGAAATAAATACGGGCATTGCCTTTTTCTTTTTTGCGCACGCAGGAAACCCAGTTTACGGATGAAGATGCGCCAAAAACAAGTGCAATAAGGGCTGAAATCGCGAAGGGTTCAAAAATTATATTGAATGCGGTTCCCACAGAAGCTGCACTGACAGCCCTTGCAGCGACAAAAAGAAGAACAAAGCAAAAAACCGCACCATGAACAATGTTTCCGAGACGTCTGTACCAGAGATTGATAAAGATGTTCAGAGCATGATCTTTACTGGAAAGGGATTCAAAGTCTCCGTTACTCTTAAGTTTCATTCCGAACTTGATCACAAAAAGGAAGGTGCAGACAAGAAGTTCGGAAATACAAAAGCCGATAAAAAGTCCGGATACGGCATAAACATATTTAATATCCTCATCCATAAGGAGAGCGGATACTATAAGGCCCTTATCATACATCATCTTCATAAAGATAAAGCCCGAAACGATCCTGAACAATTCACGCAGAGCATCTGCCAGGCTGACTGCTTTCTCATTGCCGGTAACAATGGCATATCCTGCGAAATATTCGCTGATCATCCTGAAGAAAAAATATACGCAAAGATAATATCCCAAAAATCTTCCCTTGGGAAAATGAAGAACATCATTCATTATCATGTAATTTAAAAATCCGCACAGGAATCCTCCCAACAGTCCGCACAGGAACTGATTGACAAAGGATACAGACAGGATATTCATGGCATTTGACAGCTGCCCCTTTGAAAGTCTTGAACGGACCATTCTGGACATAGAATCTGAAAAACCGGAGCCGAGGATCATCCAGATAAATGTAACAACAAGATAACTGCAGACCATATATCCTATTCCGACATCACTAAGGATATTTCTGTAGATAAAAACCGAAAGAAGCGATATGAGAAGGGATAAGAATCCCGTTTTCTTTCTGAAAATAAATGATTTCATATATTTCCTCTGGTTATTCCAAGTCCTGTCAGGATCTCTTCCTGCTTGGAAAACATAACTGTTTCTTCGTCTTTTTCCATATGATCATAGCCGCACAAATGAAGACAACTGTGAGCAACAAGGAATGCCATTTCTCTTTTTACAGAATGACCGAATTCTTCTGCCTGTGAAAAAACACGGTCAGCATTAAGTATTATATCTCCCAAAAGCAGCTCTCCTGTTTCGGGATCGGTGTAATCAGCCACACGGCTTTCAGGAATATCAAAAACCGCCGGCTCTTCAAAATCAAGATTAGGAAAAGAAAGAACATCCGTAGGTGAATCAATACCGCGGTAATCCCTGTTCATTTCCCTGATCCCCTCAGAATCGGTTATAAGGATATTTACGGATGAATTATCTACAGGAGCTCCCTCCGATGAAAAAGCGGCGGTACATACTTTTTCTATCAGTTCCTGCCAGTCAAAATCAAATTTTGCGGATGTTTCATTCTGGACGAAGAAAGTCATAATAAAGTTTCTCCTCTTTAAAGATCTTCTTCATTTTGGCAATATCCGAAAAAGTCAACTCACAGTCATCGAATGTACCGCGTTTGATAAAGCGGTCAAATACCGCATCAGAAAGTTTTGCTGCATCGATGTCCGCATCGGGATCCTTTTCAAAGAATCTCAAAACGGTCATTACAATGGTCCTGGAGCATACAAGAACCGCCGTTTCTCTTCTATCAAGAGATATACCGGGATTCTTAACATATCTTATATATTCATCAAGAATGATCTCAAGTGCGTTTGTAAAATGCATCTCATTGTAGAAATCTTCCCTGGCTTCTTCGTCTGAAGGAGTAAGTTCATGATAATATCCGGCACACTTTACGATATCATTATCAAGTCCCAAAGCAGTGGAAACACGGTCACAAAAATAAGCTGTATGGATGCTCATCATATAAGCTTTCTGATCGTCATTCTTAAGTTCAAGAAGCTTTTCATTTTCCGTATCGCACAAAGTCTGATAGATATCAGAATACTTAAACATAACCGCCGAAGAATAAACCCTGAAGGCAGAATAGATTACGATGATACCGATAAGACAGTTGGCAACGGGAAGAAAGAACAACTGCAGCTCCGGTCTAGAATTGATGGTGATGATGATACCGCACATCTCACAGACAAAAAGGCAGGATGAAGAAAGGAATGCAGGTCCCATGAATTTCATATCGCTTCCGAGAGGAAGAAATACGATAACGGAATATACACCGCTAACAAAATAAAGGAAAAATACCAGAGGGCCGCATCCGGAAACAAGTGCCGTTCCGGCAAGAAGAACGGTTGCCACTGTGATACCGATAACGGGTGTGGAAAACAGTGAAAGCACCACATAAACAGGAACAAATACCCAGATGGTATTGGGGAAGAACGTAAAGAGTATTGAAAAAACAGCCCCAACATAAACGATCATCCAAAAGGCGGATCTGGAGCGCAGTGAAATCTCGGGATCCGTTTCGGATATGGGGAAATATTTTCTGACGGTAATTGAAACAGTACCTCCGAGTATCAGGGAAAAAACGGCAAACTGAATCAGTTCGGTATTATCTTTCCCCGAAAAATAACCCATAAGTGTAATGACCACAGTATATATAACCGTAAAAGCAATACCCGGTAACTTTTTATCTGTGTTTTTTGTCTGAAGGTTTTCTTCTGTTTTCATATTCTTCATAACGTTTTACTATCTTCTGAACAAGAGGATGTCTCACAACATCCTTACTGGTAAGATAACAGAACGCTATCTCATCCATTCCCCCAAGGACTTTAGTAGCCACATCAAGTCCGCTGACGCTACCGGGAGCAAGATCCTTCTGGGTGGCATCTCCGGTAACAACCACTTTAGAACCGAAGCCGATCCTGGTAAGGAACATTTTCATTTGTGCGGGAGTGGTATTCTGCGCTTCGTCAAGAATGATAAATGCATTATCAAGAGTTCTTCCTCTCATATAAGCAAGAGGTGCAACTTCTATAAGGCCCTTTTCCATATTGAGGGAAAACTTCTCGGGACCCATTATCTGGAAAAGAGCATCGTACAAAGGGCGAAGATATGGATCGACTTTGCTCTGAAGGTCTCCGGGAAGAAAGCCCAGCTTCTCTCCCGCTTCAATGGCAGGTCTTGTTAAAATGATCCTGTTTACTTCTTCATTCTTAAAAGCAGTGATTGCCATGGCCATGGCAAGATATGTCTTACCGGTTCCTGCAGGTCCCACACCGAAGGTAATCATCCGATCATGGATTGCCTGTACATAAGATTTCTGACCAAGGGTTTTGGGATAAACGGGTTTTCCGGCAGCTGTATGACATATACAGTCCGAGAGGGTATCGCCCAAAGATCCGTCGTGCTCCTCATCGGCCATATCTATTGCATAATTTACACTCTGTTCTTCTATGTCGCCCACCTTCTCGGAATAATCCTTAAGATCCATTATCACTGACATTGCCTTTTTGGCATTGTCCTTTTCACCTGTTACTATCAGGTATCCGTTTCTGGATACAACTCTTACATTCAGCGAGGATTCAACCTTTTTAATGTTGGCATCCCTCATTCCGAATATATTTCTCATTTCTTCGCTGGTTAGTTCAGCTTTCAGAGAAACTTCTTCCATTTAACCTTCTTTCGGATCAATCAATGATCTTTTTGATGAGTGCTTCTTTTTCAGGCTGTTTGTCTGAAATGATATATGCTGAAGCCAGCTTGTCCACGGCACTCTGCAATCCGGATTCATTGCCGAAATAAATGATGGCAAGATCCTCATCCTTCTTAACCGCATCACCGCGTTTTTTCAAAAGTCTGATACCTACGGAAAGATCAATGGTATCTTCCTTGGAAGCTCTGCCGCCTCCAAGCATCATGCAGGATACACCGACTTCATCACAGATTATTCGCTCTACAAAACCGTCTTTGTCTGCTTTGACAGTAACGGATTTTTCAGACACCTTCAGCTTTTCGGGATGATATACCTGCTCTGCATCTCCGCCCTGAGCCTTAACAAATGCTGCAAGCTTATCCAGAGCTTTTCCGTTAGCAATAACTTCTTCAGCCATCTTACGGGCCTGCTCTACGGTATCTGCTTTTCCTCCCAAGACTATCATGTGGGAAGCAAGGGTAAGAACAAGTTCCGTAAAATCTTCGGGTCCTTTTCCGTTTAATGTGTCAATTGCTTCTCTTACCTCAATGGCATTACCAACGGTATTTCCAAGGGGCTGGTCCATATCACTGATAACCGCAACACATTTTCTTCCTGCGCCTTTTCCGATGGTAACCATCTCACGGGCAAGGCTTTCGGAATCTTCCACGGTTTTCATGAAAGCACCGCTTCCGGTCTTAACATCAAGAACTATGGCATCTGCGCCTGATGCGATCTTTTTGCTCATGATGGAACTTGCTATGAGGGACATATTCTCAACGGTTCCGGTAACATCTCTTAAGGCATAAAGTTTTTTGTCCGCAGGAGCAAGATCTGCAGTCTGCCCCATAAGAGATATACCGATCTCATTAACATTCTTAATAAATAGTTCGGTAGGAATTGAAACATTAAATCCATCAAAGCTTTCAAGCTTATCAATGGTTCCTCCGGTATGACCCAGGCCTCTTCCGCTCATCTTTGCAATGGGCACACCACATGCAGAAACAATGGGAGTAAGGGCAAGAGATGTCTTATCACCAACGCCTCCTGTAGAATGCTTGTCAACCTTGATACCCTTAATTGCAGAAAGATCAAGCTGATCTCCGGACTCTGCCATGACCTTGGTAAGAGTAAGAGTCTCTCTTTCATTCATTCCCTGAAAATATACAGCCATCATAAGTGCTGAAACCTGATAATCCGGGATCTCACCTTTGGTATAACCGTTAACGAAAAATGAGATCTCTTCATCTGTAAGGGCATTGCCTTTTCTTTTACTGATTATGATATCTACCATTCTCATAGCTTAAGATCTCCTTTCGTAAACACATTGATCAATAGGATCATATATTTTTCCTGCAGATATCTGCCAAAACGCACTGATCACATAATGGTTTGGGGGCCTTGCAGACTGCCCTTCCATGGTCAACCAGTCTGTGACAGAGACCGCCGGATTCCTCAGGAGGAACGATCTTTCTCAACTGCATTTCTACTTTGACAGGATCCTTGCTTCCATCGGAAAGCCCAATCCTTCCGCTAAGTCTGATACAGTGCGTATCACATACATAGGATTCTTTCCCAAAGATATCACCGAGGATCAGATTGGCACTTTTTCTCCCCACACCGGGAAGGGATAACAGTTCCTCCATTGTATCGGGAACAACTCCGTCAAAACGTTCCACAAGTTCCGTCATGCAGGCTTTTATATCTCTTGCTTTGGTCTTAAACAGACCGCAGGGTTTTACTATCTTTTCTATGGACGCTAAGGGTGCTTTAGCAAGTTTTTCCGGAGAATCATATTTAGCAAAAAGAGCGGGCACGGTTTCATTGACTCTTTTATCCGTACACTGTGCGGCAAGTCTTACGCTTACAAGAAGCTGCCATGCATCCTCTGTTTCAAGGGTGCAGACCGAATCGGGATATGCTTTTTTAAGGCGTTTTATAACCTCTGAAGCAAGCTCTTTTTTTCTCATTTATGATATGGTTCGCTCCGCATGATCTTAAATGCCCTGTAGATCTGCTCTGACAGGATAACCCTCATAAGCTGATGAGGAAATGTCATATCGGAAAAACTCAGTTTCATATCGCTTCTGTCGGATACAGATCTGTCAAGTCCGTTGGAGCCACCGATAATAAAAGCAATATCGCTTTTTCCCTGAACAAAGAGATCTGAAAGCAGATTCGAAAAACCGACAGAATCGGTCTTTTTTCCTTTGATCTCAAGAGTACAGACATACATTCCGGGCTTGACGGCTTTAAGGATCCTCTCTGCTTCCAGGCTTTTCGCCTGATCGATCAAAGCATCACTCATGCCTTTGTCGGATTCATCTTCCACTTCCACTATCTTAAAATTGCAATAGGCAGAAAGTCTCTTGGAATACTCCGCAACAGCATCTCTGTAGAAGGATTCTTTGATCTTTCCGACACAGATCAGGGTTATGTTCATTCTTCCTTTTCTTCGTAGATCATGTCATAGATCTTTTCATCGATAAGGTTATCAAGAAAATCAGGATCAATATTCACAAATTTGTTCATGATATAACTTTTCAGCAGATCGGTCCGCTTGAAATACATGATCTCAGGCTCGTCATTTTCTTCAATGCCTGCGGCTTCATCAAGTTTCTCCGCGGTGATCTCATCATTTACAAAATCAATGATCCTTTTTTCCAGGAGATTATCCGATTTTGCTTTCTTTTCAAATGTCCATGCGCTCCTGGCAGAAGAAAAACCCGCAACGCAGAACAATATGAGAATCGCAAAAAGAACACCGTATGAAAGATAAGCGGTCCCGAAAATCTGTGGGATTATGCCGAAAAGAGTCAGAAGAACAAAAATGATACCCATTATTCCAAACACTATCAGCACAAATCCGGAATATTTATAATCCGATGCCCTGTCGTTATTCTTAACATAGGGCATTGAAGTTCCGGTACTGTCAGCCGCGAATCCGTCATCTTCCTTTTCTACAAATCCGTAGCTGACATCCAGCTTGTTTTCTTCGTCAGACATGTATTACCTCCGTAAGGCTATACAAAGATCATCCGTATTATCAGCCCTTGATATATTCATCAATTGCCTTTGCAGCTTCTTTTCCGGCACCCATAGCAAGGATAACGGTTGCTGCGCCGGTAACGGCATCACCGCCGGCATATACGCCTTCTCTGGTGGTCTTTCCGGTATTTTCCTCTGCAACGATACATTTTCTCTTGTTTGTATCAAGTCCCTTGGTGGTCATGGAAATAAGAGGATTGGGGCTGGTACCGAGACTCATGATAACGGTATCAACATCGATATCAAACTCGGAACCTTCAACTGCCTGGGGACTTCTTCTTCCGGATTCGTCGGGCTCACCAAGCTCCATCTTTACGCATCTGATGCCCTTAACCCATCCCTTCTCGTCTCCAAGGATTTCAACGGGATTGGTAAGAAGATCAAAGATAATACCCTCTTCCTTAGCGTGATGAACTTCCTCAACTCTTGCGGGAAGCTCTTCTTCACCTCTTCTGTATACGATATGAACTTCGGCGCCAAGTCTGAGTGCGGTTCTCGCAGCATCCATAGCTACATTACCGCCGCCAACAACGGCAACTTTCTTACTCTTCATTATGGGAGTAGGGGAATCCTCACGGAAGGATTTCATAAGATTGCTTCTGGTAAGATACTCATTGGCGGAGAATACTCCGTTAAGAGTCTCACCGGGAATGTTCATAAATCTGGGAAGTCCTGCGCCGGAACCGATGAATACGGCTCTGAAGCCTTCCTTTTCAAGAAGTTCGTCGATAGTTACGCTTCTTCCCACAACAACGTTGGTCTCTATCTTAACACCGAGAGCTTTAACGTTTTCAATCTCCTTTGCAACGACTCTTTCCTTGGGAAGTCTGAACTCGGGAATACCGTAAACAAGAACTCCGCCTGCCTGGTGAAGTGCCTCGAAAATAGTAACATCATAACCGAGCTTTGCAAGATCTCCTGCACAGGTAAGTCCACTGGGACCGGATCCTATGACGGCAACCTTGATACCATTGGGTTCAGCGGTTCTCTTAGGCTTTAAACCATGCTCCATTGCATAATCTGCAACAAATCTTTCAAGCTTACCGATGGAAACAGCTTCGCCTTTGATGCCTCTGATACATTTGCCTTCGCACTGAGTCTCCTGAGGACATACTCTTCCGCATACAGCGGGAAGCGCAGAGGATTTTGAAATGATATTATACGCTTCTTCGATATTGCCTTCCTTGATCTGCTGGATGAATCCGGGGATATCTATTGATACGGGGCATCCCTTCATGCACTGTGCATTCTTACAGTTAAGGCATCTGCTTGCTTCAGCCTGTGCCTCTTCAAGGGTATATCCGTAGCAAACCTCATCGAAGTTGGTAGCTCTAACCTTTGCTTCCTGTTCTCTGACAGGTACTTTCTTCATTACATCGACTTCCATTTATCTATCTCCTTCTAAGAAAAGTTATTGTATCAGTTAAGATCAGCAGTTTCCGCATCCGCCGTGATGGGTAGCACCTTCCTGAAGTTCAAGAAGCTTTCTGCCCTCTTCTGTCTTGTACATGGTCTGACGTCTCATGGATTCGTCAAAATCAACAAGCCAGCCGTCGAATTCGGGTCCGTCGATGCAGGCAAATTTGATCTCATCGCCGACATGAACACGGCATGCTCCGCACATTCCGGTTCCGTCTACCATGATGGGATTCATTGAAACAATGGTAGGAATATTAAGCTGTTTGGTAAGCTGAACTGCAAATTTCATCATGATAAGGGGACCAATTGCGACGCATCTGTCATATTTCTTTCCCTCATCGATAAGAGCCTGGAGACATACGCAGACATTTCCGCTTCTTCCATATGAACCGTCATCGGTGGTTATATATACATTCTCAGCAACGGATTTAAAGTCTTCTTCAAGGATAACAAGATCTTTATTTCTTGCACCGATGATAACATCTGCGGGAACTCCCTGCTCCTTAAGCCATTTAAGCTGGGGATATACGGGTGCTGTACCTACGCCACCGGCGATGAAAATGATCTTTTCCTTTTTGAGATCCTCAACGCTCATTTCGGTAAGTTCCGAAGGGCAACCTAAAGGTCCCACTATATCAGTGAAGCTGTCCCCTTCTCCCAGGTCTGCCATAACGGTGGTGGAAGCACCGATAGTCTGGAACACAAGGACGATGGTACCCTTTTCCCTGTCATAGTCGCAGATGGTAAGAGGAATTCTCTCACCGTCCTCAGAACATCTGACAATTACAAACTGTCCGGGAAGGCATCTGTCGGCAGTTCTCTTTGCCTCGACTTCCATTCTGATGATGTTGTCCGTAAGATAGGATTTGCTTAAGATCTTGTACATTTTGTTTCCCTTTCCGTTGATAGTTAATTATTTCAATACCCGGGTTCGGTATTTTCTGTTTCTTCGTTTATCGGTGTCCCGTTTTCTTCACTTCCGGATTCTGACGCATCCGCTCCGGGATCTGTTCCTAAAAGGGCCGTAAGATCCAGGGGTACCAGTTCTCCGTTTTCATTGAAAATATAGGGCTGACCGTCAATGTTTGCACCAAATGTAAGGAATGTTCCGGTCTGAGGAGAAAAGATGCTCGGAACTCCGTCCACCAGGTATAATCCTCCACCCAGCTCTATGATGACAGGTTCATCTTTTTTCTCTTCAGCTGTGGGTTCTATAGCTTCGTAAAGTTCTTCACTTTCTATGACATAAGTCACTTCTGTAACAGGACTCCATATGCCATAGAGATTTCTTGTCCTGACATTTATGGAGTACTCGCCCTTTGTAAGAAGCAAAGGCACCTCATACTTCAAAGATTCTTCATTCGGTTCGGAACCGTCAGTGGTATAAAAGATCTCCGCATTTCCGGGTGCTGTGATCTTTAAAAGCTGATCTGTTCCGTAATACCCGCTGTCCAGATTTATTTCGGGAATCTGAATGCAGTAATCAATATATTTATCCTTGATCTCCACATTGTTACATGTGAGAAGTATGTCCGCCATGGATACATAATCTTCGGAATTGTTATAGATGGCTAAAAGCATTTCATAACAAATTGCATTTTGCTCCGAAGTTGCAAAGGGCATAGATATAAGAGAAAGAAGCAGGTTCTCATAACTGATCGTATCTCCCGTGTCGATATATAACTGAGCAAGATACAGGAGTGCATCAACATCGGAGGGTTCCGATGCATCTATCCCTTCAAGCAGAGCCACGGCTTTTGAGATGTCTCCTTCGGCCACGGCACTTTTAGCTGATTCAAGTATATATTCGGTTTTTGATGATCTGTTTATAAAGCCCAGAGAAACCGATACCAGCAGCATTACAGCTGCCGCAAGGACAGCAAACCTTATCCAGCCTCTCTTAGGTTTTATTCTTTCCGCAGATTCCGATTTTTTTACAGGTCTCTCATCATTGGCACCTTCCGGTGATCTTCCGAAATCAGCTTCATCATCGTCAAAATCATTCATCATGTTTTTGACGGTTTCTTCTGCTTTTTTCTCGGCAAATTCCGTGAAGTCAGGAACTATATGAATATCCTGGCCGCACTTTTCACAGTAAAGAGAACCCTCCGGAATCTCGGCTCCGCATACTTTACATTTCATAGATCAAAAGGCTACCGCCCACAGTTAAATGTCATCGCAAACGGATGACAGACAATTGTACATTAACATGGCGATGGTCATGGGACCCACACCGCCGGGTACGGGAGTAATGGCTCCGCACACAGGTTCCACGGAATCAAAATCAACATCGCCGCAGAGCTTTCCGTCTTCCTTACGATGTATTCCCACATCGATAACGGTAGCTCCCTCTTTTACATAAGATGCATCTATAAACTTAGGCTTTCCTATGGCAACAACAAGAATATCAGCCCTCTTTGTAACTTCTCTAAGATCTGCAGTCCTGCTGTGAGTTACGGTAACGGTTCCGTTTTCTTTAAGCAGAAGCATGGCCATGGGCTTACCCACTATATTGCTCCTGCCTACAACAACACACTCTTTTCCTGCAATCTCAATTCCGGATCTTTTGAGAAGCTGGATAACACCTGCAGGGGTACAGCTTACAAATCCCTTTTTACCGATGGAGAGTTTTCCAACATTAACAGGATGGAACCCATCCACGTCCTTTAAAGGTGAAATGGCATCAAGTACCCTATCCTCATCAATGCCTGCAGGAAGAGGGAGCTGAACAAGGATACCGTTAACATCATCGCGTTTATTCAGTTCATCAATAAGTTCAAGGAGCTTTTCTTCTGAAGTATCAGCAGAAAGCTCATATGAAAGGGATCTTATTCCGCAATACTCACATGCTTTCTTTTTGTTATTTACATAAACCTGCGATGCGGGATCTTCACCCACAAGGATCACCGCAAGAGTAGCTGTGATCCCCTTAGCGGCAAGTTCTTCGGTTTTAGCTTTAACTTCATCCTTAACCGCCTTGGATATGGATTTTCCGTCTATAAGTTTTGCCATATTCAACTCCTGTAAAATCAGAAAAGTCCGGTTATCTTTCCATTCTCGTCGACATCGATCTTGTATGCTGCAGGCGATTTTGAAAGACCGGGCATGGTCATGATGGAGCCTGTAAGAGCCACTACAAAGCCCGCTCCGGCGCTTACATATACTTCTCTTACATGGACCCTGAAACCGGTAGGTCTTCCGAGAAGGTGCTGGTCATCGGACAGACTGTACTGGGTCTTTGCCATACATACTGGGAACTTTCCGAAGCCCATGTCTTCGATCTTTTTAATCTGCTTAATGGCATCGGATGAAAACTCAACACCATCTGCTCCGTAAATATTTTTTGCAACGGTCTCGATCTTTTCGCGGATGGGAAGGTCATCTTCGTAAGCAGTCTTAAATGCTGCCTTTCCGCTCTCTGCTGCTTCGATAACAAGTTCAGCAAGTTCGGTTCCGCCTTCTCCGCCCTTCTCCCAAACTCTGGCAACGGACATGGTGCAGTTTTTGGAAGCACAATATTCTTTTACGAATGCAATCTCAGCATCGGTATCGGATACAAATGCATTGAGAGCAACAACTACGGGAAGTCCGAAGCTCTGGATATTCTCAATATGCTTTCCAAGATTCTCTATTCCGGCTTTGAGAGCATCCAGATTCTCGTTTGAAAGATCATCCTTGGCTACTCCGCCGTTATACTTAAGCGCTCTGACAGTAGCTACAAGAACAACAGCATCGGGCTTAAGTCCTGACTGTCTGCACTTGATATCAAAGAATTTCTCGGCACCGAGATCCGCACCGAATCCGGCTTCCGTGATGCAGTAATCTGCAAGCTTCAATGCAGTTCTGGTTGCGATAACGGAATTACATCCGTGAGCAATGTTTGCGAAAGGGCCGCCGTGAACGATGGCAGGTGTATGCTCAAGGGTCTGGATTAGATTGGGTCTGATGGCATCTTTTAAAAGTGCGGTCATGGCACCAACTGCCTGAATATCACCTGCGGTAACGGGATTTCCGTCAAGGTCATATGCAACAACTATTCTGGACAGTCTTGCCTTAAGGTCCTTAAGATCATCAGCAAGGCACAAAACAGCCATGATCTCGCTGGCAACGGTAATGACGAAATGATCTTCTCTTACGAAACCGTCACTCTTGCTTCCCAGACCTACAACGATATTTCTGAGAGCTCTGTCATTCATGTCAAGGCATCTCTTCCAGACTACGCTTCTTGAATCGATCCTCTTTACATTACCCTGCTGAATGTGGTTATCCAGAAGTGCTGCAAGAAGGTTATTGGCTGAAGTGATGGCATGGAAATCACCGGTAAAGTGAAGGTTAAGATCCTCCATGGGAACGACCTGTGCCATTCCTCCGCCGGCAGCTCCGCCCTTGATTCCGAAGCAGGGACCAAGAGAAGGCTCTCTTAATGCGATCATTGCTTTTTTGCCGATACGCGCAAAGGCTTCACCAAGACCTACTGTCACGGTTGTCTTGCCCTCTCCTGCGGGAGTGGGATTAATGGCAGTAACAAGTATCAGTTTTCCGTTCTTGTTACCGGCAATCTTTTTAAGACACTCATCTGAGATCTTGGCCTTGTATTTTCCATACAGATCCAGGTCATCGGGATCGATGCCGGCATTCTTCGCTACCTCTGTAATAGGGAGCATTTCACATTCCTGAGCGATTTCAATGTCTGATTTCATCTTCTTACCACCTGTTAAAAATATTTTGCTTAAGTTCATTCACCGTCGGGATTTTGTTTACTTGCTACATATGCATTAAACATCTCTTCGGTCATAAGGATATCTCTGGGTTTTGTTCCCTGTTCCTGACCTACCACGCCATGATCTGCAAGTTCATCCATGATCCTGGCCGCACGGTTAAATCCTATCTTAAGGACCCTCTGAAGGTATCCTATGGATGCTTTCTTACTGCGGATGATATACAAACCTGCTTCCACAAACAGCTCATCGCCAAAAACGGAATTGGATGATGATACAGCCTGAGATGCACCGGCTGAAGGAGTGGGATCCATTCCCGCTTCAATGTCTGCAATGGTCTTCTTCAGTTCGTTGATTCCGTCCGCATCGTCAAGAGGATTATGGAAAGTAGGATCATTTGCAGCAGCCTTAAGGAATCCGGTAACCTTCAATACTTCCTCATCTGAGACAAATGCTCCCTGCAATCTGTCAGGCTTCATCTTTCCCTGAGGATAGAAAAGCATATCTCCTTTGCCGAGAAGCTTCTCCGCACCAACCTGATCAAGAACCGTTCTTGAATCCACACCGCTGGATACCGCAAAGGCGATACGGCTGGGAAGGTTTGTCTTTATAAGTCCTGTAATGACATCAACTGAAGGTCTCTGGGTAGCGACAACCAGGTGCATTCCCGCCGCACGTGCAAGCTGAGCAAGACGGCAAATGGATTTCTCTACTTCCTTGGCAGCAACCATCATAAGGTCTGCCAGCTCATCGATTATGATGACAACTCTCGGCATCTTGCGTAGTGCAGGCACAAGAGAATCTGTCTCGGGATGCTCATCAATGGGAAGCGGATCTCTTCTCTTGGCGTTAACATCCTCAACATACTGGTTGTAGCCTTCGATATCACGTACTTCCCTGTCGGCAAATGCCCTGTAACGCCTCTCCATCTCCGCCACCGCCCAGTCAAGCATCTCTGAAGCGGCTCTGGGTTTTGTAACAACCCCAAAGGGAAGATGAGGAATGCCATTATAGATCTTAAGTTCTACAACCTTGGGATCAACAAGGATAAGCTGTACATCTTCAGGTGATGATTTATACAAAAGGCTCAGGATAAGTGTATTGATGCAAACAGACTTACCGGAACCGGTTGTACCCGCAATAAGTACATGAGGGAATTTTGCTATGTTGGTAACAACGGTCTTACCCTCGATATCCTTACCTACAGCAAAGGAAAGAGGATCCTTTGATTTCTGGTATTCTCCGCTCGAAAGCAGATCGCCCAAAAGAACGGGAACAGCTGTGCTGTTAGGAACCTCGATACCGATGGCACTCTTTCCGGGTATGGGAGCTTCAATTCTTATATCGGTAGCGGCAAGAGCCATTTTGATCTCATCTGACAAGCCAACTATTCTTGAAAGCTTGGTTCCCTGATCAACCTTCAACTCATATCTCGTAACTGTAGGTCCTTGGGAATAACCGTCCATGGTGGCATGAACACCAAAGGATTCAAGAGTATCCAGAAGCTTTGACTGGACTTCCTTGATCTCAGCCGCAGCGTCTTTGGCGCCAGCTTTGTTCTTTTTCAGATAATCCAGACTGGGAGCAGTATATTTATACTTCTTTCCTGAAACTCGAGGCTTGGATTTTGCATCCCGGATGTCAGGCTCTTTATTAACCTTTGCACGCTCCTGTTTAACTACAGGTGCTTCAGGTTCGGGCATTACGGGAGCTTCCGGTTCGGGCTCCTCGAAATATTCCTCCACAGGCTCATCAATGAACTCGTTATCATGAACGGTAATGGCGTGTTCGGAATTAACGGGAAGTCTGTGGATCTCTTCACTTAAAGGAAGAACAGGGTGTTCAATATCTGAAACATCGGATCTGTTACCTGATTCGGAAGAACCGGGAGTGTTGTAGGCAAATCCGAAATTGGTCTTATCGCTAACAGATTCTTCTTCGTAATCGTCGTAGCCTTCCTCGTAATCCTCATCCTCTCTATAACTCATCTCATGCATCTCGCCGGTATGATGAGGGATGAACTGCTGTCCGCGTTCAGGACTCTTTCTTACATCAAGAATGGATTCCGCATCCTTGGTTTCTTCACGGACTTTCTTTTCCTGTTCTTTTTTCGCCTTATCTTCTGCTGATTTTTCTATCCTGTTGTTGACAAACTTATCAATGATGCCGGGAACTTTGGAAGGCTCGGCTTTCTTGTTCTTCCCACGTCCGCGCTGCATCTTTTCGGTGACGGTTAAAGCCTCACGGGGAGTTCCGTCATCGGTAGATTCCTCATCATATCCTTCCTGATATGAATCTGCTTCATCCATTTCATGATCAGGAAGTTCATAAACCGGATCCCGTTCTTCAATCTCACGTCTCTTCTCTTCGGTCCTTTCGCGGGATCTTTCCGCAGCACCGCTTATGCCTTCTGCGATAGCAACAAAGAGCCCCTTAAAAAATCTGGAAAAGAAGGTCTTGTTTATTGCAAAGAGGCAAAGGATGAAAAGAATAAGGCAAATGATCACCTCTCCTGCGGTGCCGAGATTTTTGTGAAGAGCATAGGAAATGCTTCCGGAAATGACACCACCGCCGTTTTTTCCATCGGATGAAAGCTTATATATATCACCGATATTGTATTTTTCAAGTGATGCGGCATTTCCGGATATCATATCCGAAAAAATACCTATCACAATAAACAGCGAGACGGCTCCGGTCATCCTTATGGGTGAGAGGTCGTCGTCTGCGGAAAAGAACATATACCACATCACCATTCCCACAATAAATATGGGAGCGATGTATGCTTCGAATCCGAAAGTTCCGAACAAAAAGCCGGACACAGCGGTGCCAAAGCCTCCGCAGAGTCCGAAATTACACAGCATCAAAAGAAGGGCTATTCCGATAAGAACAACCGTAAAAAGTATCTTTTCAGATCCGTCACTTTCATATTCGGAATTACCACGATTGCCGGCATTACCACGGCTTCCGTTATTATTGCGATTACCGGAATTACTGCGGTTTCCCGAACCGCCGGAGTTACGGCTTCCTGAACTGTTTCCTCTATTTCCTCCTCCGTTTCCTCTTCCGGGTCCCGGTCTGTTACCCTGTGAAGAAGGGCCGGGACGTCTTGAAGCAGAAAGCGAAGTATTATTGCTATTGTTTCCGCTATTGCGCTGAGCCATATATCAAAAACCTTTAAATATCAAAATCGTCGTTATCCGATACCTTAATGTCGTAATCCATATCTGAAGCCGTCACATCAACATCATATTCCATGGCTTTATGTTCGGTCTTCCTTACGGGATGAGGTATGGGATTTTCAAGCAAAGTAACCCCCTGGGAATCTGCATTTTCCCGGGACTGAACACTGCTCTGAGCAGGTACTGTGCTCTGAGTGGGGTTGTTTGCTGCAGTCTGCTTATTCTTTGAATCATGGGACTGATCTTTTTCTGAAGAAGCCTGAGGTTCGGGATTCGTATTCTTATCGGAATCCTGCTTTTTATCCGCATTCTTCTCATTTACCTGCTGGATCCAGGCGCCGGGTCTTCTTCTGTATTCCGGCTTAAGCTGTGGTTTCCTGTAGGTATATTCAGTCTTTTTGGGAGCTTCTGCAGGAGTCTGATCATCTGCAGTCGCAGTATTTACGGCAGTCTCACCGGACTTTACGGAAGTATCATTTACAGTCTTCTGATATGAAGCAGTACCGGGCTGAACAGTCGGAGCATTATCCTGATGTACGGCAGGCAAAACTGCAGAACCGGGCTGTGCGGTTGATACGTTATTCTGAGTCTGCGAAGTTTCATGCAATGCCTTACCGGGCGTTTCCGATGAAGCTGAAGATCCGCCATGAAGAGGTGATACCGGCGTAGCATAGGACTTAACACCGGGAGTCGAATTTTCAAAGTTCAAAGTGGAAACGGGTGTAGCATATGAAGCCATACCCTGAGGCGAGGGAGGCGCATATGCATTATCTTTATCAGAGTTTACGGGAGGCATGGAAGGAGCCTTGATGGTATGATCTTCCTCTTCAGTATCCTCAACCGCCTTCTCCTTAGCCTTGGGTGCAGGCTCTTCCATTTCAATCTCATCCATTTCGGGTACGTCCATTCCCCCATTGGAAAGACCGGTGGGAACATAACCTTTTTCAGGATAAGAGATCTCGTTATCATACATTTCAGCACTGGCTTTAAACAGATCACCGGTGATAACAGAGGGGAACATACCTCTGAAACAAACGCCTGCAATGACTGCGCCAAGCATATAAATAATCTCTCTTCCGTCATTTTCAAGATAAGTCAGAGAGAAATTATTGATCAAAAGAATGGCAATAAAGGAAAAAGTAAGGATGCTCCTTGAATCGTCATCTTCAAAAAAGCTTACAAAAATACCGAAAGCCACAACAACCGCCATTATGATGACTTCAACATAGAGAGTCATGTATGAAAAGCCGAGAGAAAAATTGGCATGAGGCTCATAAAGCGAAACCATGGCGGAAAGGATCTTAAAAGGATTTGTAGAAGTAAGATAAGAATCTGCGAATATCATAAGGACCAGGAAAAAGACTATGGAAACAAGCGTAAAGAAAAGCTTGCTGAATCTGAGTCCGAATCCGGTCTCTTCTTCTCCTACATTAAAAAGAATTCCCGCAATAAAAGGAAGCAGCACAAGTCCCGCAATATCTGCATAGATACATACTGCACATAATAATCCAGTCATGAGAAACCCGAAGAATCCGCCCTCTGTTGCAGGTACCGAAGTGCTGAGTGCAAACAGTGCCAGAGTAAAAAGAAGGAAAACAAGATTTCTGGAATTTAAAGTAAGAGCTTCGTGAACCGAAAATCCCGTGATAGTCCAAAATCCTGTAAAGAATAAAGCAGGAACGATGCCAAGCAGTTTCTTGAATGCCATAAAGCCGAACACAACACCAAGAAGCTGAAGCACACAGTTAAAGATCGCTGCTATGAATATCTTATTTCCGAAAAGGAAAAATACTGAGTGCAAAAGAAAGATATACCAGTGATCACAAGCATGAACATAAACATCCATTGTATCACCGGTAACCTTTGCGAGTTCGAAATATGCTGTTCCGCCCAGACCATTCCAGTTGTAGGAAGCAAATTTGAAAGCAATGGAAAAAAGAACAAGGATCACAAAGACAACACTTCCAAGAAGATTGCCCTTGTCAAACAGCACTTTGATATGATCTGAATTTGCGGTATATGACAGAAGTTTTTTGATGATAAGTCCAACTGCCATGATCACGGCAAAGGATATCAAGCCTGTCATATAAGTAACACCAAAGCCTGCGGCTGCATCCATAATAACGAGGATACATAACGCACTGGCTAAAAGTGCAAATATAACATTGGTAACATAACTGAACTTAGTTTTCCGAAGGATCATCAGTCAAAACCTTTTCAATATTGTATCTGGGTCTGTGCTTAACCTCTACATATGTCTTGCCGATGTATTTTCCGACAAGTCCTATAGCAAGAAGCTGCATTCCTCCAAGGAACCAGATGGATATGATAATGGAAGTCCATCCGGGCTCTACATTACCGGTAAAGTATGATACAAGGGCGTAGATCAATGCGCATAAAGAAAGAAAAATGATCACAAAACCGGCGGTAAGGATCATATCGATGGGCTTGGTGGAAAATGAAGATATACCGTCAAAAGCAAGAGCCAGCATCTTCTTCAAAGGATACTTTGAAACTCCGGCAGCTCTTTCTTTTCTGTCGTAATATACACAGTCCGTCTTGTATCCGATAAGGGGAACTATACCTCTGAGGAACAGATTGTACTCATGATAATTGGAAAACTCTTTAAGAGCCTTCCTGCTCATAAGTCTGAAGTCTGCATGATTATAGATCGTCTTGACACCCATCTTAGCCATTACTTTGTAGAATGACTGGGCGGTAAATCTCTTGAAGAAAGTATCTGTCTTTCTCTCTTTTCTTACACCGTAAACGATCTCACATCCTTCGTGATATTTGTCTACCATTTCTTCGATCACGGATACATCATCCTGAAGATCCGCATCAATGGACACAGAGATATCGCAAAGATCAGCGGCGGTTATAAGGCCTGCGGTAAGGGCATACTGATGACCTACGTTTTTTGCAAGCTTTACTCCAAAGATCCTTTCGGGGTATTTGTTATGCTCTTCTTCGATAAGTTCCCAGGTTCTGTCGGCGCTGCCGTCATTAACAAACATGACGAAACTGTCGGAAGAAACCTTTCCCTTATTTATCAGATCCTCGATGACTCCTCTGAGAGCCTCGGAGGACATACCGAGCACTTCTTCCTCGTTATAGCAGGGAACCACTATTGCAAGACGTTCCATATCAATCCTCTTGTTAATCAAAAATTTAATGGGCGTATAAATCACTCATCCCAGTTATGATATACAGCCTGAACATCATCATCTTCATCAAGAAGATCAAGGATCCTGTTAAGGCACTTGATATCATCTTCATTGGTGAGTTCAACCCAGTTCTGAGGGATCATGGTAACTTCAGCACTCATCATGGGTATTCCCTCATCGGACAGCTTCTTGTTAACCTCATCAAAGGCATCGGGATCGGTATAGATCTCGTAGCTGTCCTCTTCCTCGCTGAAATCCTCAGCTCCGGCATCAAGTGCAGTCATCATAAGATCGTCAGCGGAAAGATCGGTCTCTTCCTTGTCGACGATGATAAGTCCCTTCTTGTCAAACATGAAAGATACGCAACCGGGAGTTCCGATGTTGCCGCCACCCTTGGTGAATGCTGCTCTGACATTTGCAGCGGTACGATTCTTGTTATCGGTGAGGGTATCAACGATGATGGCGATACCGCTGGGTCCGTATCCTTCATAGGTGATGTACTCATAGTTTACGTTTCCGCCTTCGCCGGCAGCCTTCTTGATACCGCGCTCAATGGTATCGTTGGGCATGTTGTTTGCCTTTGCCTTGGCAATAACGGTAGCAAGCTTGAAGTTGTTGTTGGGATCAGGTCCGCCTTCCTTAACTGCAACGGCTATCTCACGGCCGATGATGGTAAAGATCTTACCCTTTGCGGCATCGTTTTTTTCCTTCTTGTGCTTGATGTTTGCAAATTTTGAATGTCCTGACATAATCTACCTCTCAAAAATTATTTCTTAAATTTATGCATTCATTACATTTTATCATTTTAAGGGGCCTTAGTAAAGAAATCCCTTATTGAAAAAACATGCGTATTTTAAGCCTGCGGGCAAGCTTTAAGTGGAGCTTAAGGCAAGTACGGGAGCTCCGTGGAGAGTATATACCCTGGGTATTCTGGAACCTATAAGGCAAACCAGCTCATAATTGAATCTTCCGGACTTTTCACCCAATTCTTCCGCGGAAATATGCTCATCTCCATCGAAGCCAAGAAGTGTAACGGTTTCGCCCTCTTTTATGTCGGGAAAGGCTGATACATCTATCATGAACTGATCCATACAGATCCTTCCCAGAATGGGGCATCTCTTACCCCTTACCAGAACCTCTCCTTTTCCGGAAAGTGATCTTGGATATCCGTCGCCGTATCCGAGAGGAACCGTGGCAACAAGCATTTCACCGGGAGCTGTGAATTTTCCGCCGTAACTGATGCTTGTACCCTTAGGAACCTTTTTGACATAAGTTATATGACTGAAAAGACTCATTACCGGCTTCAGGCTGATCTTATCCATATCAACCTCATCAGAGGGGGCAAGTCCGTACATTGTGATACCGGCTCTTACGGCATCCATGTATGTATCGGGAAGCTCGAGGATGGCAGCCGAATTTGAGATGTGTGAAACAGGTATAACGGCACCGACTTTTGAGGATATATCGTTAATAAAGTTTCTGAATTTTGTCAGCTGTTCAAGAGCAGAGCTCTTATCGCTTTCATCGGCCCTGGCAAGGTGGGTGAATATACCTTCAACCAGGATATTTGATGTGTCCAGTGCTTTTCTGACAAAATCAAGGCCGGTCTTATCGGGCTCTATGCCGATCCTGCCCATACCGGTATCCACAGCGATATGAACAATGGCATTTTTACCCACATTTGATGCCGCACGGGACAGTTCATTCAGGGAGTCCTTCCTGAAAACCGTAATGCGTACATCTTCTTTGATAAGTTCTTCATATTTATCGGGAAAAGTATAACTGAGGATGAGAATATCCTTTTTTATACCTTCTCCGCGCAATTCAAGAGCCTCTTCCGCCGTAGCCACAGCGTACCCCTTGACATAGCGCACACTCTCAAGAGCCTTGGCAATAGGCAAACTGCCGTGTCCGTAGCCGTTGGTTTTAATGACCGCATACATCTGGGTATCGGTCTTTAAAAGAGAATGCATGGCGTCCATATTGGATATGACAGCATCAAGATCCACATATGCTACGCCTCTCTTATATCCTGCTATACATTCATTTATCTGGTCCTTGGTCTGAACCCACATAGCTTCCTTTCGGGATGATCAGGTCTCGTCCCCATTTTCTTTTTTCTGTTCGGCAGCCTTTTCGGCAGCGATCTCTTCAGCGGTCCTGGGATGTTTTTCCTCAGGGTTATATCTCATGTCAAAAAGATCCACCACATCCGCACCGAAAATGTCATGCATATACTTGTAGATCTCATGGTTTTTGGCTTCTTTTTCCTGCTTGCGTATCAGATTTTTCTTAAGTTCGATACGCATGTTCTTGATCCAGTCTTCAAGTTCTTCTATCTCATCCGTGTTGTCCTGCATGGTTTCGTAGCAATGCTCCATGGTGATACACAGAAGTTCCTTGTTGACTTCATCTATCTGATGAGGAAGGTCGATGATCTCATCCTCATACGCATCCAGCTTGTCGTTGCACTCTTTTAAAAGCCGTTTGTTTTCGGCTATCTTGGAGCTGGCTTCATCCGAACCGCCCTGATGCTCATCCATAAGGGATACGATCTCATCCATGAGACGGCGCTTTACCTTTTTGATCTCCCTGGTTTCCGTATTGACCTTACCCTGTCTTTTCAGAAGGTCATTAAGCTTCTTTTCACCCGCACGGATATCCTCATCTCCCACTTTGCCAAGGAGATGATACCATTTGTTGTCCAGGGTAAGGGCAGGTACATCCTTGCCCTTAAGGGACAGTTCAAATTCATCTTTTTTCTTCTGATCGGGACTCTTAGCCATTTATATCCCCACCGTTAATCAGCTTTATACGGATCTTTGTCATTAAGATCCATGTATCTCTGAATGTTATATGACAGTTTCATCAGACTGTCGGAAAGATGGACGTTCTCAACCTGAACATAGTCGGGAACATCCAGATCCACATGGGCAAAATTCCATATAGCCTTTATGCCGTTATCAACAAGTGTTTTGGCAACAAGTACGGCTCCTTCTTTGGGAATGGTAAGAACCGCTATATCTATGCTGTTTGCCTTAAGGAAAACCGGGAGTTCCTCCATGGGCATAACCTTAACACCCCTCACCTCAGTTCCGATGAGATCCGGGTTCTTGTCAAACATTCCCTTGAGGATGAATCCTCTTTTCTCGAAGTTAAGATACCCTCCCAGGGCTTTTCCCAGGTTGCCTGCACCTATGATAACAAAGTTATACTGGCGCTCAAGGCCAAGGATCTTGGATATTTCCGAGTAAAGGTAGTCAACGTTATAGCCATATCCCTGCTGACCGAAACCGCCGAAATTGTTCAGATCCTGTCTGATCTGTGATGCGGTAACTTTCATCAGGACGCTGAGTTCCGATGAAGATATCCTCTCCACATTCTTGTCTTTTAATTCCCCCAGATAACGAAGATATCTGGGAAGTCTGCTTATAACTGCCTGTGATATATCCTTATCCAAAATACACCTCCGGGTCATTTCTGCATACACTGTTTAATTTTACAACTTGTGTTAAATTATTGTCAATTATAGCCCCCCGTTCCGTATAAGTATGGTATACTCTTTAGCATGTTATTAAGTGTGAACAATATTTCAAAAGAATTTGTAACAGGCCCGGTTTTGAGCGGAGTCAGTTTTGGCGTTGAAAGAAGGCAGAAGGTTGCACTTACAGGTGCCAACGGTTCCGGAAAGACAACCCTTCTCAAAATCATCACAGGTAAGTTAGAACCCGATGCCGGCATTATCACCTGGGAAAAAGACTCGGAATACGGATATCTCTCCCAGGAAGGCACTTTTTCAGGCGGTGGTACTATCTTTGAAGAAATGCTTAAGTGCCGTTCGGAGCTGGTTCGCATGGAATCGGAACTCGAAAGTCTGGAAAAGGAAATGGAAACCTCTTCCGATGTGGCTTCCGTTTGTGAAAGATACGAAAAGCTGCGTACGGAATTTGACCTAAAAGGCGGATATACATTCAGGTCAGAGATCGTTGGTGTATTAAAGGGACTGGGATTTTCCGAAGAGGATTTTAACAGAAAGGCCGATACCCTCTCCGGCGGTCAGAAAACAAGAGCTGCTCTGGGTGCCATCTTAGTTAAAAAACCGGATCTTATCATCCTGGACGAGCCCACAAACCACCTGGATATGAATTCCGTAATATGGCTTGAAGGGTATCTTGCTTCCTACGACGGAGCGGTGCTTATCGTTTCCCACGACAGATACTTCCTTGACCGGATCGTTACTTCCGTTGTTGATCTCGAAAACACCGAAGTCAGCGTATACACCGGAAATTACACAGAATTTGCAATAAAAAAACAGGCTCTGTTTGAAGCCCGTCTTAAGGCATATATAAATCAGCAGGCTGAGATCAGGCACCAGGAAGCTGTCATCGAAAAGCTCAAGAGCTTCAACAGGGAAAAATCAATAAAGCGTGCCGAAAGCCGTGAAAAGGCTCTTGATAAAGTCGAAAGACTCGACAAACCCACCGAGAATAATGACAGGATGAATCTCAGACTGTCTCCTGCCCTTAAGAGTGGCGAGGATGTTCTTACCATTGAGCACCTCAGTAAATCCTATGATAACAACTCTCTTTTCAGTGACTTTAACTGTCAGATAAAGAGAGGCGAACATGTCTGCATCATTGGTGATAACGGTACAGGAAAGACCACTCTTTTGAAAATTATCAACGAACTGGAGAACCCCGATTCAGGCGAGATCAGATTCGGCACCAACGTAGAGATTGCCTACTACGATCAGGAGCACCATGTTCTTGATCCGGATAAAACCATCTATGATGAGATTTCAGACGCTCATCCCGATATGACCGTGACACAGATAAGAACCGTGTTAGCTGCTTTTCTTTTTACGGATGAGAATATATATAAAAAGATCGGTTCACTAAGCGGCGGTGAAAAAGGCAGAGTCAGTCTTGCAAAGCTCATGCTCTCTTCCGCTAATCTCCTGATCCTGGACGAGCCCACAAACCACCTGGATATCGCATCCAAGGAGATTCTGGAAAATGCTCTTTCAGAATTCGAAGGAACCATAATCTGTGTTTCTCACGACAGATATTTCGTAAACAGGATCTCTACAAGAATCCTTGAACTTCACGAAGGCGGTTTTGACAATTACATCGGTAATTACGATTACTATCTTGAAAAAAGAGATGATGTAAGAAAAGCAAATGAAGGTTCAAAGACGATGAATGTGGCACCTGCCGCCGCAGCATCCACGCAAGCCTTGGCAGAAGAATTGTCTCCCGCGAACACAAGCGGTTCCCTTGACTGGAAAGCACAGAAAGCCCAGCAGGCCGAGGAAAGAAAAAGAGCTAACGATCTTAAGAAAACAGAAGACAGGATCACAGAAATCGAAGAACGCATTTCACAGATAGATGAAAAGATGGCTGAACCGGAAATTGCAACCAATTCCGGAAAGCTGAACGAACTGACCAAAGAACGAACTGCACTTGAAACAGAACTTGAAGAATTAATGGAAAAATGGGAGGCCTTAAGCTAAGGCCTCCCATTAATATTTTCATAGATCAAAGCAGAGTTTCAAGAGTTTCTTTGATTGCCTTTATAAATCCTTCTGAATCCAGGATCACGGGATCCTTGCAGTCAGAGATAAGTGAAAGTGACTTTGTCATCTTGCCATCCTCGATGGTCTTGATGCAAGCCTTTTCAAGCTTCTCTGCAAACTCTGAAAGTTCTGCGATGCCGTCAAGTTCTCCTCTCTTCTTAAGTGCACCGGTCCATGCAAAGATGGTTGCAATGGAGTTGGTGGAAGTCTTCTCACCCTTAAGGTGCTTGTAGTAATGTCTCTGAACGGTTCCGTGAGCAGCTTCATACTCATAAACGCCCTTGGGAGAAACAAGAACGGAAGTCATCATAGAAAGATCACCGTATGCAGTGGCAACCATGTCACTCATTACATCACCGTCATAGTTCTTGCAGGCCCAGATAAATCCGCCTTCACTTCTTATAACACGGGCAACTGCATCATCGATAAGAGTATAGAAATACTCGATACCTGCAGCTTCAAACTTCTCCTTGTACTCTTTCTCATACATATCAGCGAAGATATCCTTGAAGTTGTGATCATAAGTCTTGGAGATAGTATCCTTGGTTGAGAACCACAGATCCTGCTTAGTGGAAAGTGCATATTCAAAGCATGCCTTAGCAAAGCTTGTAATAGACTTATCTGTATTATGGATTCCCTGAATGATACCGGGACCATCAAACTCATGAATGGTCTTTCTTACTTCTGTTCCGTCAGCTGCAGTGAATACAAGCTCAGCCTTTCCCGCTCCCGGAACCTTGATCTCGGTATTCTTATATACATCGCCGTAAGCGTGACGAGCCAGGGTTATGGGCTTGGTCCAGTTTGAAACATAAGGTCTGATGCCCTTTACAAGGATGGGAGCTCTGAAAACAGTACCATCAAGAATGGCGCGGATGGTTCCGTTAGGGCTCTTCCACATTTCCTTGAGATTATACTCGGTCATTCTTGCAGCATTGGGAGTGATGGTAGCACATTTAACCGCAACACCATACTTAAGAGTTGCATTTGCCGAATCAACGGTAACCTGATCATCGGTCTCGTTTCTGTGCTCAAGTCCAAGATCATAATACTCTGTCTTCAGATCAACATAAGGATTGATAAGCTCATCCTTGATCATCTGCCAGAGGATCCTGGTCATTTCATCGCCGTCCATCTCAACGAGAGGGGTCTTCATCTGAATCTTTGCCATAATAAATCTCCTTTATTCGGGTTTCACAAGCCCGTTATCGATCATGTTCTTGTATGCATTGATCATATGCTCATTTGCAAGTCGCTCGGCATCATCGGCATTCTTGTTCTTGATGGCTTCAAGAATCGCCTCATGCTCTGCGTTGGACTGAGGTCCGCGGGTTGCGCTTGAAAGAGTCTTTTTGCGGATGCGGAGAACATACTGATGATAATCCTTAAGCTGATGCTCCAGTATCTTGGATCCGGAAGCCTCATAGAGAAGCTCATGGAATCTGTTATCCAGTTCAAACATCTGCTCACGATGTCCCTTGTCTATATGGAACTTTGCAAGGTATACATTCTCTTCAAGTTCTTCAAGCTGTTCTTCCGTTATATTGTCAACGGCCCATCTTGCCGCAAGACCTTCAAGTCGTGATCTTAAGATATAGATATCTCTTACATCCTTATCACTGATACCTACAACATAAGCACCCTTATTGGGGATTATCCTGATAAGGCCCTCAAGTTCAAGCTGTCTGAAGGCTTCTCTTACAGGGGTACGGCTTACACCCAGTTCTTCACCGATGGCGATCTCCCTGAGTTCCACTCCCTCATCATATTTTCCGTTAAGGATATCTTCTCTGAGTCTTGAAAAAACTCTTCCTCTCAGTGAATATTTATCGGAAGTACCTTCTTTTACGTCTTCTTCCATTATTCCCTCCCTGTGTGTCCCGCACACACTGTATTATTGTATACAATGCTCTGTGCTTTGTCAATTAATTACACGTATTGCTCAGTTTCTATATCTTTTCAGGGGATAATAAGATATATTTAGAATATACAGGAGGGAGCATATGGATTTTTCTGAATTCAAAAAACAGGTAAAAGACGATTCCGCATTTGTAAAAAAATCTGCGGGAAATACCGGAAGTTCACGCAAAGCACAGATCGTCAAAATGGATTTCTATGACATGATCTTAAACAGCATGATCTTGTGTATGTATATTGTTTCGGACGAACCGCTGCCCGATGAGCTCACATTGAATGTTACCGGCGGTGACGTGAAACTCGGAATACTCGGAAGAAGGATTCCCACCTTCGAAGCAAACGGTCCCCACACGGTTTACAAAGCAAAACCTTCACAGATGAACGATCCGAGCAAAGTACAGGTTAAACTTCAGGATGGTCGGTATCAGACCATTTATATGCTTACCATAGGTCATAAGGAATTCATACGTGATATCAAGACGGGAACCCACGAAGTTATCCTTTTCATAAATGGTGATATGATCGATAAGGAATTTACATTCCATAAACAATACAAAGCCGGAGCAAGCAAAGTTGAATGGTAAGAAAAAGCCCACGCATGAGCGTGGGCTTTAGTATACTAAAATTCTTTATCTTCCGGCTTTAAGCAGTTCTGCATCTTCGTTGAGACTATCAACAAGATTACCGATATTTGCTACAACACCCTGGTTCTGTTTACTTACTTCAAAAGTCTCTGTAGCATGAGCGGTAACCTCTTCAGTAACAGCGGAATTGGTCTGAATGCTGTTAACTATCTCATCGTTAGCCTTGGAAAGTCTGCCGACAAGTCCGTCAAGGTCTGCAGTATGCTGTCTGATGATATCTACCGTTCCGGAAATCTTCTCAAAACTTTCAGCCGTATCGGCAGCACATTTACTCTCTTCATCATCAATCTCAAGAAGCTTTTCAATGGTGGTTACCATGGTTCCAACCTGGGAAACCACTTCACTGATGAGCTTGTTAATGTGATCGGTAGCTTCCGAGGTCTGACCCGCAAGATTGGAAATCTCGGTAGCAACTACCGCAAATCCTCTTCCTGCCTCTCCCGCTCTTGCAGCTTCGATGGAAGCATTAAGTGCCAGGAGTCTTGTCTGGGATGCCACATTGGTAATGATATCGGTAATGGAGTTCATCTCATCAGCGGTCTTCTTGAATTTCTCAAGTGCTCCCGCTACATCCTTACCTGCGGAATCAACTTCCACGGTAAGTTCTGTCATACGTTTGATATTCTGGGTTCCTACCTGAACAGCATCAGTTGCAAGTTCAACATTTTCGGTAATGACATCGGTTGAGGATCTTACGGTTTCGATATGGTCTGAGATCTCTGCGGTCTGAACCAACTGGGTCTGGGCTGCATCAGCGGATTCGCTTGTTCCCTGTCTTACTTCTTCCATGGACTCGATAGTTCTGTCAATGGAAGTCTTAAGGGAAGACATCTCACCGGAAAGCTCTTCAGCAGTAGTGCTTACCCTGTCGGAAACCTTAAGGATATTCTCGAGGAGATCTGTGGTCTTCTTATTTGCATTTTCAAGATTTTCGGTGCGAAGCTTTTGAAGATCATGATTGGTCTTACTTACAAGGATCAGATAAATAACGATCATAAGGACTACAAGACCCTGAATCTCTGCTACGGCAGTATCGGTAATGAGTCCGTTCTTGAAAGAGATCACGATGGAAATGATATTACAGATAACAACTCCCACACCGATCTTAACTATATAAGCCACATCATCATAAAGTGAAATGATAACGAGCATCGGTATAACGTAAGTAAATACAAGGATATTCTGAGTGGTAAACAGAACATAGCAGTACATGACGGCATATCCGATGCCCACCACACGCTTAACGTAAGGAGCGGCATTATCGGCGCTGTACATGATCCATCCGATTATAGGAGGAGTAAGTGCCAGGAAGATAACCAGAAGAACATATCCGACAGTCCTTGTCTGCTTTACGATCTCCAGAATATACGCAACGGATATGATACTGCAAAGTATGGTGGAAGCCTGAAGCATTCTCTTATTTGCAACGGCCATTTCCTGATATTCGATGCTGTTTTTATCGTTCATACGTTCCCTCCTATCTCTCAGCTCTCATTGGATTATTTAGAAAATCTTCGTAGGATTTCTTAAGTCCTTCTTCAAGCTCTGTGTGATATCTCCAGCCAAGTGCTTCTGCCTTTGATACATCAAGAAGTTTTCTGGGAGTTCCGTTGGGCTTTGTGGTATCCCATACGATCTTTCCTTCATAACCTATGGTCTTTGCCACAAGTTCAGACAGTTCTTTAATGGTTACTTCCTTACCGGTACCTGCATTCACCGTCTCGTCACCGCTGTAATTGTTCATGAGAAATACGCACAGTTCAGCCAGATCATCAACATACATGAACTCTCTTAAAGGAGAACCGTCGCCCCAGCATACAACCTCCGGATCGCCGTTAACCTTGGCCTCATGGAATTTCCTGATAAGCGCGGGAACCACATGTGAATGAGTGGGATGATAATTATCGTTGGGCCCGTAGAGATTGGTGGGCATGACGGATATATAATCGGTACCATACTGCCTGTTTAAAAACTCGCAGTACTTAAGTCCGGAGATCTTAGCCAATGCATATGCTTCATTTGTCTTCTCAAGTTCAGAAGTAAGAAGACAGCTCTCCTTCATGGGCTGGGGAGCAAGTCTCGGATAAATACAGGAAGACCCCAGGAATTCAAGTTTCTTTACACCGTTTTTAAATGCGGAATGGATAACATTCATTTCAAGCATCATGTTGTCATACATGAAATCAGCCAGAGCTTCGGAGTTGGCTATAATGCCTCCAACCTTTGCAGCTGCAAGAAAAACGTAATCCGGCTTTTCACTTTCAAAAAAGTCTTCAACAGCTCTCTGATCACAAAGATCCAGTTCCGAATGAGACATAAGTATGAAATTCTCATATCCCTGTTTTTTTAATTCTCTGAGAATTGCACTCCCAACCATGCCTTTATGGCCTGCGACATAGATCTTAGAATTCTTTTCCACCTGAAATTCCTCTCGGATCAAAAGATTGAGTATAAACTTGCCCACTGCGACATTTAAAGTTACAATGGACTTGATATATTATATCACAGTTAGCCTTAAGGAAACATAAATGATAGAACCGGTTTCAAGGGTACAATCATATAATCCTTCCAAGATAGGTTCCCCAACCCAGACAGGCGGAGGGAACAGTGAAAGCACACCTTTCAGCATGGATCAGGCCCTGGCGGAAGAATCAGCCAGGGATGAAGGCGTTTTTTACGATCACAGTCCTAAGGAATCAACCGAGAGCAAGCCTAAAAAGGCTGCTCAGGAGAAAGAAAACGATAACATCATAGAAAAGCCCAATGCGGAAGCTCCACTTGGTGCTATTGATACCGGAAATCTCATTAAAGGTATCGGAAAATACCTTTCAGGTCTCTGGGATAAACTTCTCAAGGTGTTTGGAAATATCTGGGAAAGCAAGCCACTTACAGAGGGAGTTAAGGATGAGGAAAAAGACGAGCCTGAAACCGATCCTCTCCACACAGAAGACTCCCTTAATTTCCATACAAGTACAATCGGTTCAGACTCTACTATTCCCGAAGATGACTTTGACAAAGCCATTGATGAGCTTGCTGAAGAAAGCGGTGAGGAACACATCAAGCCCTTTGAGGACAAAGCCATAAGGGATGCCCTTAAAAGCGGTGATGAAGAACGTTTTGAAAAGATAATAACAAGGGGCGGAGAAAGGCATGCTGCCATCTCCTCAAGCCTCCTTACAAAATACGATGCCAAGGGACATATCATCCAGATGGATCCTTCAGATGAAAATCTTATCCTTCACGGCACAGGAAGAACAAACAGAAGTTAACAACTAAAAAAATAAGGACCGCAGATCACTCTGCGGTCCATTTATTTAATTTAAATACGGATCAGCCGTTCATCTGCTTTGCAACTTCAGCAGCGAAATCCTCGTTCTTCTTCTCCATGCCTTCGCCGGTCTCGAAACGAACATAGTTAGCGATCTTGAGATCAGCATTAACGCTCTTAAGGTAAGCGCCTACGTTCTGCTTGCCGTCCTCAGCCTTAACATAAACCTGATCAAGAAGGCAGATCTCTTTGAGCTGTTTGGAGATACGTCCCTCTACAAGTCCGCTGAAGATCTTATCTGCAGAGATGTTCTCCTTATCCTGCATTGCAAGTCCTGCAAGAGCAGCCTTTGCAGCATCGGAAAGGAAGTTGAAAAGATACTTGTTGTTCTTCTCCTTCTCGTAAGCTGCCTTGTCCTCATCGTTCCAAAGGTTGTCAGCCTGAGCCTTCTCGATAAGCTTTCCAAGGATGGGCTTGGGAAGAGTCTCGGGATCATTGAGAGCTGAATCAATAGTGATCTCTCTGATCTTAGCCATCTCTTCAGCATTGATGTCATCTCTTGAGATGTACTGGGGATTCATAGCTGCGATCTGCATTGCAACGTTGGTAAGAGCCTCTTCGGTTCCTGCAACATTACCTTCAACGATAACAGCAATTCTTCCGCCGCCGTGAACGTAAGTAGCAACAGCGCCTGATGCAGCAACCTTTGCGAAACGTCTGATGGAGATCTTCTCTCCGATGGTAGCGGTCATCTCAACCTGAACGTCATTAACGGTCTTGGAAGAATCCTTAGCCCAGCTCTCTGCCATGAATGCGTTAATGTCAGAAGCATTTGACTTAAGAGCCTGCTCAGCAACTTCTTTAACAAAGTTCTGGAACTTCTCATTCTTAGCAACGAAGTCGGTCTCAGAGTTAACCTCTACAACTGCAGCGGTATTTCCCTCGGTAGCGATGCAGCAGATACCCTCTGCAGCGATACGGCTGGCCTTCTTCTCAGCCTTAGCCTGACCGTTCTTCTTAAGGAAATCGAGAGCGGCATCCATATCGCCGTTAGTCTCGTTAAGAGCTTTCTTACAATCCATCATTCCGGCGCCGCTCTTCTCACGCAGCTCCTTTACCATGGAAGCACTGATTTCTGCCATGTTATATTTCTCCTATAAAAACAGGTTAACGGTTACTAAAATTAAGCCTCAGCAGTGTTTTCTGCTTCGCCTGCATCATTTGAAGTTCCCTGGCTTGCTTCGATAACAGCATCAGCCATTTTGCTGACGATAAGCTTTACTGCACGGATAGCGTCGTCATTTCCGGGGATGATGAAATCGAGTTCATCGGGATCACAGTTGGTGTCACCGATTCCGATAAGGGTGATGCCCAGAGACCTTGCTTCCTGTACGCAGATGTTCTCCTTCTTGGGATCAACTACGAAGATAGCATCGGGAATTCTGGTCATGTCCTTGATACCGCCCAGGTTCTTCTCAAGCTTATCCCACTCCTTGCGAAGTCCG
>JAEEGL017221787.1_pt1 | contig 63858 bp, 66 predicted proteins | sample 9134231 | NCBI WGS metagenome assembly JAEEGL01 (sample SAMN16246548, study PRJNA631951) | gut metagenome | biome: gut microbiome; feature: rumen; material: fiber-attached | host: Bos | place: Iran: Karaj | collected 2018-10
CCATCAGACCATGCCCGCCGAGGCTTTCATCTACGCGCTGCCCTACGAAGCCTACACCGAGCACATGGTGCGCCGCTACGGCTTCCACGGCACCAGCCATAACTATGTTACCCTCCGTGCGATCGAGCTGCTCGGCAAGCCCGCGGCGGATACCAGGATCATCACCTGCCACCTGGGCAACGGTTCCTCCGTGGCGGCGGTCAAGGGCGGCAAGTGCATCGATACCAGCATGGGTCTCACTCCCCTTGAGGGCCTGCCCATGGGCACCAGGAGCGGCGATATCGACCCCGCGATCGTCGGTTATCTCGCAAAGCGCCTCGGCGTCAGCATCAAGGATATGGATACCTACATGAACAAGAAGAGCGGCATGCTCGGCATCAGCGGCGTATCCAGCGATTTCCGCGATCTCAGCGCCGCCGCTGCGGACGGCAACAAGCGCGCCGAGCTTGCGCTGCAGGTGTTCGCCTACCACGTTAAGAAATACATCGGCGCATATGCCGCAGCCCTCAACGGCGTTGACGCTATCGTCTTCACCGCCGGCGTCGGCGAGAACGACCGCGGCATGCGCGAGCGCATCCTCACCGGCCTCGATTATCTCGGCGTGGATGTCGATTTCGAATACAACCGCAGCGCGCCCCGCGGTGTTGAGATCGATATCGCAAAGCCCGAGAGCCGCGTCCGCGTCTACGTTATCCCGACCGACGAGGAGCTTATGATCGCCCGCGACGCGGAGCGCATCGTAAAAGCACTGTGATCGAACACGCTTGCCCGTCCCAATACGAGGCGGGCAAGCATTATATTTTCGCCCGGGGGCAAAAAACAGTTGACAACGCTCCCCTGGACATATAGAATATCTAAGGTTGCTTAAAGCCCAAATTGGAGTTTTGTGCAGATTATGCAGGCTTTGCAGATAAACGTAGCTCCGGAATTAAAGCTGGCGGGTCAGACCTCCGGCCGGCATTTGGAAACAGAGTATGAGCCGATCGACCTCGGCACGCATAAGCTCGTTTTCACGATGCCCCTCACTATCGACGTTTCCTACGTTTTCGACGGGGAAGGGTTCAACGTGAGCGGTGTGCTCAGTTCCGAGCTGCTGATGAACTGCACGAAATGCAACAGGGAGTTTAAACAGCGCTTTTCGGTAGATTTTGAGGAACGCTTCATCAAAGCGTCCGATGAAGAGGCCGAGGAGCTCGACTGCTATCCTTTCTTCGGCGAAACGCTCGATCTCGATCGGATGGTGCTCGATCTGCTGATCCTGAACGCTCCCGCATACGGGCTTTGCAGGCCGGACTGCAAGGGGCTCTGCCCCAAGTGCGGCGCAGATTTGAATTTTACGCAGTGCGCGTGCTCCCGCCATAAGGGCAATGCGTTCGCAGCCCTTGAGGAGCTCGGCAGGCTGCTTAAAGACGAAGAGGAGGTGTAGAAAATGGCAGTACCTAAGAGAAAAACTTCGAAAGCAAGGCGTGACAAGCGCAGGGCTAACTGGAAGCTCAGCGTCCCGGCTATCGTTGAATGCCCTCAGTGCCACGGTCGTAAGCTCGCTCACCGTGTTTGCAAGCAGTGCGGTTATTACGACGGCGAACAGGTTATCAAGATGGACGAGGAGGAGTGATCCCCCTTTTCATCCCAAAGATAAGGCTTTTCCTTCGGGGTATGCATATGTATACCCCTGTTCCGTTTTTGGAAGCTTTTGTGTAAGCGTGTGAATCGTTTACTCAGTGCCGGATCAAATAGATACAAAAAAAGACCCTTTACAGGGCCTTTTTTCATACATAGATTATCAGATGAGCGCCTGCGCAAAGCTGACTGCGTCGAAGGGCTGAAGGTCGTCTATGCCCTCGCCGACGCCGACGAAGCGGACGGGCAGATCGAGCTCGTCCTTGACCGCCACCACGACGCCGCCCTTCGCGGTGCCGTCGAGCTTGGTCAGAATGATGCCGGTAAGCCCGGTGTTCTCGCCAAAGGCCTTCGCCTGGGCGATCGCGTTCTGGCCGGTCGTAGCGTCCAGCACGAGCAGAACCTCGACGGGCACGCCGGGCAGCTCGCGGTCGATGACGCGGCGGATCTTCGCAAGCTCGTTCATAAGGTTCTTCTTATTATGCAGCCTGCCCGCGGTGTCGCAGATCAAAAGGTCGCAGCCCTTCGCCTTGTAGGAGGCGATCGCGTCGAAAACGACGGCGGCGGGGTCCGCGCCCTCATTGTGCTTGACGATCGGGACTCCGGCGCGCTCGGCCCAGATGGTAAGCTGTTCGGCGGCGGCAGCGCGGAAGGTGTCGCCCGCGGCGAGCATGACTTTACGGCCGTCCTGCTTATACATCGAAGCGAGCTTGCCGATGGAGGTCGTCTTGCCGACGCCGTTCACGCCCACGATGAGGATAACGGCGGGGGAAGAATCGGGCGGGAACTCGGTATCGGTGCGCATATTATCCGCAAGCAGGCCGATAAGGATATCCCTTGCCTCGCTGCGCTTATGGATCCCGTCCTCCTTGAGCTTTGCCCTTAGGAGCGAAAGCAGCTTTTCGGTGGTGTTCATGCCCATATCGGAGATGATCATCGCCTCTTCAAGTTCGTCGTAGAACTCGTCGTTGATGCGCTCGTCGCTTTCGACGAATAGCCCGCCGAAAAGCGTATCCCTTGTCTTCCTAAGACCGTCCTTGAGCTTGGAGAAAAGCCCCTTCTTTTTCTTTTCGGGCTGTTCGACGGCTTCGATTGATGGCGCCTGCTCGGGAGCTTCATCGGGTATGGCTTCAACGGAATCTTCGATGGCTTGCGAAAGCGCCTCCGCTTCGGCTGCAGAAGCCTCGGTTTCGCTCGTTTCAGCCTCGTTTTCTTCGGGAAGGACCGGCTCGTTCTCCTCGATCTGCTCCGCGCTCTCGACGGTCGGCTTTTCCTCCTGCGCTTCCTTCTTTTTATCGTTCTTTTTAAAGATGTTCCACATATTATATCCCCTTTAAGAGTTATGCTTCATGACGGCTCATTCGAATTTGGCGGAGACTATGGCCGAAACGCCTTTTTCCTCCATCGAAACACCGTAAAGTGAGTTGCACACGGCCATGGAGCCCTTGCGGTGAGTGATCACGATGAACTGCGTGCCCGCTGAGTAGCCCTTAAGGTATTCCGCAAAGCATTCCACGTTTGCTTCGTCGAGCGAGGTGTCGATCTCGTCGAGGATGCAGAACGCGGCGGGTTTGAGCCTCAGTATCGCAAACAGCAGTGCGATCGCCGTCAGCGCCTGCTCGCCGCCGGAGAGCAGCGTCAGCAGCTGCAGCTTCTTTCCGGGCGGCTGTGCGATGATATCGATGTTTGCATTGAGCACGTCGTTCTTATCCGAAAGCACGAGCTCCGCTCTGCCGCCGCCGAACAGCTCGCGGAAGGTCTCGGTGAAGTTGGCCTGTATCTTCTGGAACTGCTCGGTAAACTCCTTTTCCATCGTTACCGTCAGTTTTTCTATAAGCTCGTTGAGATCGGCCTTCGCCTTTTCAAGGTCGGCGCACTGTGCGGTCAGGTCGTCGTAGCGCTCCTTGACACTGCGGTAATCCTCTATCGCAGAGGTGTTGACCTCGCCCAGCTCCTTGACCGAGCGGCGCAGCTCGTCGGCGCGCGCGTGCATCTGCGTCACGGGCATCTGCTTACGGTAGGGCAGGGCGTTTTCATACGTCAGCTCATAATCCTGCCAGATGCGCTCCGCGGTGTTCTCAAGCTCGATCGTCAGCCTGGAGAGCGTAAGCTCGCTGCGGTGCATGCGCTCCCGAAGCTCATTTATCTTAATCAGCATCTCTTCGCGCCTTGCCCTGGTCTCGTCGAGCAGGCAAAGATGCTGGGCGCGCTCCGCCTCCATGGCGTGCAGCTCGTCGGAAAGGGCGTTGACCTTCTCGCGTTCGCCGCCAAGCGAGGAAGCGAGCTGAGAAAGCTCCTCCTCGAGCACTAAGGCCGTCTGTCGGCTCTTTTCGGCGGTTTCGAGCAGCTTTGCCTTTCCGGACAAAAGCGATGCATTCTCGGCCTCGAGCCTTGCGATATCGGCTGCCGCGGCAGACTTTTCCTTCGCCGCCGCAGTGAGCCGCACGCGTATCTCGGCAAGCTCCTCGTTCGCATGCTGCAGCGTGGCGCGCAGTTCGCCGAGCTTCTGCTGCTCAAGCTTGATATCCTCGTTCGTGATCTCGCTGCCTTTGCTGAGCGTGCTTTCGGCGCTGGCAGCTTCAAGCTTCTCTTTGTCGATATCGGCAATGGAATCCGCTATCATAGCGGCTTCTTCATCGAGCTTTTTGATAGCCTCATCGTTCTTCTGAACGTATTTGGCGGTTATATCGGCCTTTTCCTTGTGCGAAGCGAGCTCGACCAGCAGCTCCTGTATCCTGTCGGCGAGCGCTGAATCCGCTTTCCTGGCTTCATAAAGCTCGTTCCTTGAATCGGCCAGCGAGGCATTCAGCGCTTTGACCTGCGCCTCGGCCTGCTTCCTGGAATAGGCAAGCTCCTCGATCTCGCGTTCGCGGCCGAGCAGGCTCACCTCACGCTTCTGGATGCTGCCGCCCGTCATGCTGCCGCCGGGGTTGAGGATATCGCCGTCGAGCGTGGCGATGCGGAAGGCCGCCCTCGCACGCTTGTTGATAAGGATGCCGGTATCGATATCCTTAACGATAACGGTCCTGCCGAGCAGGTTTTCTATGACGCCGCGGAAGGCGGGGGAGAAGCTGATGAGCTCGGACGCGACACCGTAGCAGCCGTCGACCTTGATATAGTTTTTCTCCTCGCTGCTGAGCAGGCGCGGACGCATGACAGAAACGGGCAGCAGCGTCGCCCTGCCGTAATCATGGCTGCGAAGATAGTTGATGACGGCTTTCGCGTCCTGCTCGGTGGGTACGATTATGTTCTGCAGCGAAGCGCCCAGCGCCATTTCAACGGCGCGTTCGTATTCTTTCGGAACGTTTATGAGTTCGGCGACGACGCCGTGGATGTTATCTGAAAGCTTCGGGTCGCGCGCGGCGTCCGAAAGCAGGCGGCGCACGCTGGTATAATAGCCTTCGTGAGCGCGCTTCATTTCCTCAAGCACCTTGCTGCGCGAGCGGATGGCGTTGATCTCATCCTCACGTCTGCGAAGGGTAGAGGAATCGGCCTCTATCCTGCCGTTGATCCCGGCGATCCTGCGGGCGCTTTCCTCGCGCTCGCTGCGCACGGAAGCTGCTCTTTCATTTATGCCGGATATGGAGGCATTGATATCGGTCAGCTCTTCCGAAAGCTTTTCGCCCTCGGAAACGGCGCCTGCGCGCTCATTGGCTATGGAACCTACCCTTGCAGTGAGCGATTCGCGCATCGCATCGAGCCTTGAGATGCGGCTCTTCTGATCGGCAAGCCGATTGAGCGCGTTCATCATCGCCTGCTTGCGTTCGTCGAGCGCGGTCTCCTTGGCAGCGATCTCATTTTCAAGCGCCTTGAAGTTCTCGGTCGCAAGCGTGAACTGCTTTTCAAGAGCGTCGGTATCGTTCGAGACGCCCGCCACGGTGTTGCGAAGGATGGCGAGCTGCTCGCCGTTCGTTGAGCGCTGCGCCTCTTTCTCGGCGGCCTCATGCTCGGCGGCTTCGATATCGCGCTTGATCGCGGCGATGCGTTCGGCAAGCAGCTTCTCTTCGCCAAGCTCGGATTCAAGCCCGGATGACAGCGCCAGCAGCTTTTGCGAAGCCTCGCCGATAGCGGCCGAGAGCCTGCGCTCCTCGGTCTCCTCTGCGGAGCAAACGGCGGAAGCGCTCTCTTCCTCGGCACAGGTCGAGTCAAGCTCCTCCTGCATCTGTTCCGACTGCGCCTTTATAGCCGCGATGCGCTCGTTGGACTTATCGTATTGATTGAGGAACAGGTTTATCTCGAGCTCACGAAGCTCTTCGCGCAGCTTGAAATAAACGGCGGCCTTTTCGCTCTGCTCTCTAAGCGGCTCGACGCGCGAACCGAGCTCGCGTATGATGTCGGAGAGCCGTTCGATGTTCTTCTCGGTGTTCAGAAGCTTACGCTCGGCCTCCTCTTTGCGCGTGCGGTATTTCATCACGCCGGCGGCTTCTTCGAAAACGACGCGCCTTTCGCCCGAACGGTCGGAGAGGATGTCGCTGACGCGGCCCTGACCGATGATCGAATAGCCGTCCTTGCCGATGCCGGTATCTCGGAAAAGCTCCTGAATGTCCTTAAGGCGGCAGGGAGACTTATTGATACAGTATTCGCTCTCGCCGTTTTTGAATGCGCGGCGAGTGACGGCTATCTCGGCATACGGCGAAGCGAGCGTGCCGTCGCGGTTGTCAAAGGTCATCGTGACCTCGCAGTAGGAGAGCGGCTTGCGCTTCTCGGTGCCGCCGAAAATGAAATCCTCGACCTTCTTGCCGCGCAGGGCGCGCGCTCTCTGTTCGCCCAAAACAAAACGGAACGCATCGGCAATATTGCTCTTGCCGCATCCGTTCGGTCCGAGAATGCCGGTTATGCCCTGCTCGAAGACTAGTTCCGTCTTCTTCGCGAAGGATTTGAAGCCGTAGATCTCAAGTTTGGTCAGCTGCATAGGTTAAGGAAAAGCTTATGGGATCGGTAATTATGTATTCTGTCCGAGCAGTTCGAGCGTCGCTTTCGCCGCGTTCTGACCGGCCTCCTGCTTGGTGCTGCCGTCGCCGAAGCCGTAGACCACGCCGCCGATAGTGACCTGGATAGTGAACACACGCTTGTGGTCGGGGCCGCTGATGCCGATAACGGTGTATTCAAGCTCGCCGGCATGGTTATGCTGCACGTATTCCTGCAGAAGCGTTTTATAGTCCTTTGCGGTAACGGAGCGGATCGCGTCGGCAATGCTCTCGTCGACGAAGCAAAGGATGAAGCGCTTGGCGGATTCGAGCCCGCCGTCAAGGAACATCGCGCCGATAACGGCCTCAAGCGCGTCGGAAAGGATGGAGGGCTTGTCGCGCCCGCCGGTGTTCTCCTCGCCGTGGCTAAGCCTTAGGTATCTGCCCAGATCGAAGCGCTGTGCGGCACGGTAGAGCGCGGGCTCATAGACGGCGCGCGATCTCGTGCGCGTCATCATACCCTCGTTCATATGCGGATAGTTCAGATAGAGATATTCGCTGACGCAAAGCTCAAGTACAGCGTCGCCAAGAAACTCCAAACGCTCGTTATGGATGGCCGCCCTGTTCTCGCCCTTAACGAACGAGGAGTGGGTGAGCGCGGTGTTAAGAAGACTTGGATCGGTGAAGCTGTAGCTGAGCTTTGATTGAAGTTCAGTAAGCTCTGCTATGCGTTTTTCGTTCATATTCTTCTTTTGAGAGGCGGAATAGTACAGACCCACACCGCGCGGGTAAACGAACGGTGTGGGCCCTATTGCCTTTTCTTATTTGGATTCGATGTACCTGACGATATCGCCGACGGTCTTGATGGTGGGAAGCACGTCGTCGGAGATCTCGATGCCGTAGCGTTCTTCAAGTCCGCTGACGAGTTCGTACAGATCGATGGAATCGGCCTTGAGGTCGTCGATAAGAAGGGAATCTTCGCTGATCCTCTCCTCGGGGATGGTGAGCTGCTCAGCGAGTGCACTGCGGATTTCGTCGAATACCATATTCAATCTCCTTTATTCTTAGTAGTCGTAGTCGGTTTCTTTATGATGCTTGCCCGCGGTATCGGGCAGAGGTTACAGGGCGGACGGCCTTCACCGTCTCCGCCGCATGATATTCTACATTATATTGAAGCGTCTGTCAATAGAAAACACATGATATTGTTCTTAAATCAAGGCGATACTGTGACAGAAGGGGGTCATTCCTCGTCCATTTGGGCTTCGGCGCAGCTGCGGATCCTGCTTACGGTATCCCCGAGCACCAGCTTCCTTGCCTGACCGATCGCCGAACAGAACGCGTGCGCGTCGCTCGAGCCGTGCGCCTTAATGACGCCGCCGTTGACGCCGAGGAGTGGAGCACCGCCGTATTCGGTGTAGTCCATGCGCTTCTTGAGCTTGCGGAACGCGCTGCGGCAGAGGAGCGCGCCGACCTGCGAGCGCTTCTTCGAGCGTATCTCGTCCTTGAGCATATGAAGGATCGCGTGCGCGGTGCCCTCGATGGATTTTAGCACCGTGTTGCCGACAAAGCCGTCGCAGACGAGCACGTCGAAATCGCCGCTCATGACGTCGCGCGGCTCGCAGTTGCCCACGAAGTTGATGCTCTTATCCGCTTTAAGCAGATGATGCGCGGCCTTGGTGAGCTCGTTGCCCTTCTCCTCCTCGGCGCCGTTGTTGATAAGAGCGACTCTGGGGGAATCGATCCCGAGGACGGAGGACATATAGGCGGAGCCCATGAACGCGAACTGAACGAGGTATTCGGGTTTGCTGTCGACGTTCGCGCCGCAGTCGATGAGCATCGCGGGACCCTTGAGAGTGGGGAGGATCGGCGCGAGCGCGGGGCGCTTGATGCCCTTGATGCGCCTGAGCTTAAAGATCGCCCCGGCGAGCACGGCGCCGGTGCTGCCGGCCGAGATCATGCAGTCCGCTTCGCCGTCGGCAACGAGCCGGAGCGCGCGCACGAGCGAGCTGTCGGTCTTGCGGGAAACGGCGGTCGTGGGTTTTTCGTCGCAGCCGATGATCTCGGGCGCGTGTACGATCTCGATGCGGGAGCGGTCGTATTCAAGCCCCTGAAGCGCTTCGTTCAGCTTTGCTTCATCCCCGCATAGGATGATGCTGAAATCGTCGTTGAGCGCGAGCGCTTCGATACAGCCGTTTATAACGGCGGAAGGCGCGTTGTCGCCGCCGAATGCGTCAATTGCGAATTTCATTGTGTTTATCAAGAAGTCCTTTCCAAATCATTTACTCAATAATTATATTTCAAATTACGCTGTTTTTCAATTGTTTTATCCGAAAAACGGTCAGAAAACACCGCCTAAACGAATATATAGCGGAATCACACGAAAAAGGCTTGACAATCTTCGCCGGATAAGTATAATAGGTTGCTGTAAAGCTTTGAACCTTTACAGACGAGGTGCCACATGCCAGATAGGATCGAACTGAGCTTGCTTATCGATTATTACGGCGCGTTCCTGACTGAGAACCAGCGGGAGCTGCTTGAGCTGAGCTGTGACGAGGACCTTTCCCTTTCGGAGATCGCCTCGCTTAAGGGTATTTCAAGGCAGGGCGTGCGCGATGCGCTTGCAAGGGGCACTAAGGCGCTGCTCGAGATGAACGATAAGCTTCATCTTATCGAGCGTGACCGCAGCATGGCTGAATGCATCGCCGGGCTTGTAAGTGGACTTGCTTCGGCCGAAGCGCTCGTAAGCGCAAGTCAGGACAGCGGCGCACCGGATCCCCGGCAGCAGCTTTTAGAAGAGCTTGAAAACCTGCGCGCGCTCGTCGGCCGGCTCGCCGGCATGATGGGCTGATCTGATAAACGGAGGTAAACCATGGCGTTTGAGGGACTTTCTTCAAAGCTTCAGAATATCTTTAAAAAACTCGGTAATCGCGGCAAGCTGACCGAAAAAGAGGTCAAGGAAGCGATGCGCGAGGTAAAGCTCGCCCTGCTCGAGGCCGACGTCAACTTCACCGTCGTCAAGCAGTTCGTCAACTCCGTCTCAGCGCGTGCGGTCGGCTCCGAAGTACTGCAGAGCCTAACTCCCTCCCAGCAGATCATAAAGATCGTCAACGAGGAACTGACCGAGCTGATGGGCGGCAGCGTCTCAAAGCTCGATTTCGGCCCGAGAAAACCCTCCGTGATACTGCTCGCGGGTCTGCAGGGCGCCGGTAAGACCACCATGGCGGGCAAGCTCGCCGCCTATCTTGCCAAGACTCAGGGCAAGCATCCCATGCTCGTCGCCTGCGATATCTATCGCCCCGCGGCTATCACCCAGCTGCAGGTCGTCGGCGAAAAGGTGGGAGTGCCCGTCTATGAGCACGGCACGCAGGACCCCGTCAAGACCGTTCAGGAAGCGATCGCGCGCGCAGAGCACGACCTGCTCGACCTCGTGATCATCGATACCGCCGGCCGCCTTCATATCGACGAAGGCATGATGGAGGAGATCGCGGCCATCAAGGAATACGCGCGCCCCGCGGAAACGCTGCTGGTGGTCGACGCGATGACCGGTCAGGACGCCGTAAACGTCGCAGCTTCGTTTAATGAAAAGCTCGGTCTCACCGGCGTTATCCTCACCAAGCTCGACGGCGACACCCGCGGCGGCGCGGCGCTCTCCGTCCGCCAAGTCACCGGAAAGCCGATCAAGTTCTCCGGCGTCGGCGAAAAGCTGACCGACATCGAGCCCTTCTATCCCGACAGGATGGCATCGAGGATCCTCGGCATGGGCGACATGCTGACCCTCATCGAGCGTGCCGAGCAGGCCTTCAACGAGAAACAGGCGCAGGAGCTTACGGCCAAGATCAGGGAGGACGAGTTCACCCTTGAGGACTTCCTCGAGCAGTTCCGTCAGATGAAGAAGATGGGCTCCGTGCAGGACATCCTCGGCATGATGCCCGGCGTAAACGCCGCGCAGCTCAAGGACGTTGAGATCGACCAGAAGGCGACCGGACGCATGGAAGCGATCATCAGCTCGATGACGCCGAAGGAGCGCCGCAAGCCCGATATTCTCAATGCCAGCCGCAAAAAGCGCATCGCCGCCGGCAGCGGCACCTCCGTGCAGGAGGTCAACCGACTGCTCAAGCAGTTCGACCAGTCCCGCCAGCTTATGAAGCAGTTCATGAGCAAGGGCAAGGGCAAACGCCGCCGCAATATGCTCGGCAATCTCTTCGGCAATCTCTGACGAAATCGCCGATTCCACACGACCAAACAAGGCGAAAGCCTTTTGGAAATAACACTAAAAACAAATAAACCTGGAGGAACTACCATGCTTAAGATCAGACTTCGCAGGATGGGCGCCAAGAAGGCTCCTTTCTACCGTATCGTTGTTGCCGATTCCCGCGCTCCCCGCGACGGCGCTTTCGTTGAGGAGATCGGTTACTACAATCCCCTTACCGACCCCGCTGAGGTCGTAGTTGACGCCGAGAAGGCAAAGACCTGGATCAAGAACGGCGCACAGCCCACCGAAACCGTTCGCGGCCTGTTCAAGAAGAACGGTGTTATCGACTGATGGAAGCGGAACAGAAGACCATCTCGACCGAGCAGGTCGCCGAGCTCGTTGAATACATCGCCAAGAGCCTTGTTGACGAGCCCGACGCAGTGAAGGTCACGGTAAAGAATACCGAAGAAGAGGATCGCCCCGCCGAAGCGGCCGAGGATACCGAGGCCGACGACAGCGAGGGTCAGGTCACGATCGAGCTTTCGGTCGCCAAGGACGACATGGGCAAGGTCATTGGCAAGCAGGGCAGGATAGCGAAGGCCATCCGTACCGTAGTGCGCGCTGCTACCGTCAAGAGCGAGATCAAATACCGCATAGATATACTGTAAAGAAATTCGAGAGCGCTCGCTTCGGCCTGTGCCGTCGGGCGCTTTTAGGCTGCACTGTTTTAATGGATTATTTTCGTATAGGACTGTTTCTTCGCCCGCACGGGGTTAGGGGAGAGATCAAGCTCCTGCCCCTGACGGACGATCTTTCAAGATTCAAAGCCCTCAGCGAGGCATACATCGAGTGTTCGGAGGGCTGCTACCGCGGCGTCCACGTGCATTCCGCCCGCATTCAGAACGACAACAGCGTCATCGTGCTGCTCGAAGGCTTCACCACCGTTGAGGACGCCGAGCGCTGCAGGGACAAATACCTCTGCGTCGACCGTGCGCATGCGGTAAAGCTGCCGGACGGAGCCTACTTCGTCAAGGACATCATCGGCTGCCGCGTCGAGTCGACCGACGGGACGAGCCTCGGCGCCGTTGAAGACGTCTACGAGACCACCGCAAACGACGTCTACGTGGTACGCGGCGAAAGAAAGCTTTCGTTCCCCGCGCTCAAAAAGCTTTTCAACAGAGTGGATATAAATGAGAAGCGCATCGTGCTCAATACCGACGTGCTCTCGGAGGTCGGATTCTTTGAGGATTGATATCCTGACTATCTTTCCCGAAATGTTTGACGGGGTACTGGGCGCGAGCATGCTCTCAAGAGCGGCCGCAAACGGTATCCTCGATTTCCGTACCCATAATATCCGCGATTATTCTTTAAACAAGCATCATAATACCGACGATTATCCCTACGGCGGAGGTGCGGGCATGGTCATGCTTGCGCAGCCGATAATGGACTGCATCGACGCAGTGACCGCCGAAAGCGGGATTAAGCCCCGCCGCATCCTGATGACGCCGCGCGGCAGACAGCTTTCAACGGAGCTTGCCCGCGAGCTTGCGTCCGAGGAAAGGCTGCTGATCCTTGCCGGGCATTATGAAGGGATCGACGATCGCGTCATGGCGCTGATCGACGACGAGATCTCCATCGGGGATTATATTCTGACCGGAGGAGAGCTGCCCGCGATGGTGCTGATCGACTGCGTTTCGCGCTTCGTTCCCGGCGTGCTCGGTTCGGCCGAATCCGCGGAGGACGAGAGCTTTTCACAAGCCGGTCTGCTCGAGTATCCGCAGTACACCCGCCCCGCCGAATACCGGGGGATGCAGGTGCCCGAGGTGCTTCTCAACGGCAACCATGCCGAGATAAGGAAGTGGAGACGGCAGCAGGCCCTGAAGAAGACGGCACAGAACCGCCCCGATCTTCTTAAGGCGGCGGCGCTCGATAAGCACGATATCGCCTTCCTCGCAAGCCTGAATACAGCGGATAATGAGGATCCGTCGGAGGACTGAACGCCGATTTTTCATTAAATATATCGGTTTTTCGGTCAAAACGGCAAAAAACGCACTTGATATCGATCGCGTTTGATGCTATAATATCAATTTAGTTGGGTGGTCCAATGGCCGCATGTCGGTTAAGAACATCTGTAATAAAGGAGTTAAACATGTCAGACATCATCAGAGAGCTCGAAAAAGAGCAGATCAGGACGGATCTCCCCAAGCTCGAGATCGGCGACACCGTTCGCGTGTTCGTTAAGGTCGTTGAAGGCAGCAACGAGAGGCTTCAGAACTTCGAGGGCATCGTTATCAAGATGCAGGGCGGCGGTATCCGCAAGACCTTTACCGTTCGCCGCATCAGCTACGGCATCGGCGTTGAGAGGACGTTCCCCTACAACAGCCCCCGCATCGGCAGGATCGAAGTCGTCCGTCACGGCGTTGTCCGCAGGGCAAAGCTGTACTACCTCCGCGAGAGGACCGGCAAGGCGGCCAAGATCAGGGAACGCATCGTTGCCAAGAACAAATAAGATCGCTCGGAGCAAAACTCCACAGCCTCCCGACATACCCGCCGGGAGGCGATTTTTAAATAACCGAAGAGGAGAGCGCTTATGCATACAATAAACTGGTATCCTGGGCATATGGCCAAGGCCCGCCGCATGCTCGAGGAAAACGTCAGGCTCGTGGATATGGTGATTGAGATCGTGGACGCACGCGCGCCTTTGGCTTGTCGCAACCCCGATCTTGAGGTCATCTTCAAAAACAAGCTCCGCGTCGTAGTGCTCAACAAAAGCGATCTCTCCGGCAAAAAGCAGAACAAAGCCTGGATCGAATACTTCAAAAAGCAGGGGATCACCGCGATCGAGCTCGTTTCGACTTCGGCCTCGATGCGCAAGAACGCCGTCACGCTGATCGAGAAGGCGGGGAAGGCGGCGATGGAGAAGGCGCTGTCGAAGGGCATTCACAAGACCCTGAGGGCGATGATCGTCGGCGTGCCGAACGTCGGCAAATCGACATTTATAAACAGGATCGCGGGCTCCGCAAGGGCGCAGGTGGGCGACCGCCCCGGCGTCACCAAGAGCAAGCAGTGGGTAAAGGTATCCGATTACCTCGAGCTCCTCGATACGCCGGGCCTTCTCTGGGGCAAGCTCGAGGACGAAACGCTCGCAAAGCACCTCGCTTATATCGGCTCCATCCGCGACGACGTGCTCGATATCGAGGAGATAGCGGGCATGCTGCTGCTCGACCTCATCAAGCTCTGCCCGAACGAGCTCAAGGCGAGGTATAAGAAGCTCGATGAAAGCATCGGGACGCCGGAGGAGATGCTCGAGGGCGTGTGCAGGAGCCGCGGCTTCATCCTGCCCGGAGGCCTATTCGATACCGAGCGCGCTGCGAGGATCGTGCTTGACGAATACCGAGGCGGAAAGATAGCCGCCGTTTCGCTTGAAACGCCGGATGCAAATGACGCTCAGCCCTCCGAAGCACAGGTTAAAGAAGGGCCCGCAGAAGAATGACAGAACCGAAACGCGCTGAAAAAAGAACGAAGCACGACGAGTCCGAAAGACTGCGCCTGCTCTCTGAATACGAGCACCCGTACTGGGAAAAGGGCATAGCGGTCGCCGGCATGGACGAGGTCGGCAGGGGTCCGCTCGCGGGACCCGTCGTCGCCGCGTGCGTTATAATGCCGCCGAACATACTCATCGAGGGCGTCAACGATTCAAAGAAGCTCTCAAAGAAAAAGCTGCAGAGCCTGTATAAGGAGATAACAGAAAAAGCGCTCGCTTACGGCGTGGGCTGGGTCGACGAAAAGACGATCGACAGCATCAATATCCTGCAGGCTACGAAAAAGGCTTTTCGCATCGCTTTCGAAAAAGCCGGCGAAAGGATCGGCTGCGATATCGTCTTCGTCGACGCGGTAAAGAACCTCGATATCCCCGCCGAGCAGCATCCGCTGATCCACGGCGATGCGATCTGCTATTCGATCGCCGCGGCGAGCATCGTGGCAAAGGTCGAGCGCGACCGCTTTATGATAGAAGCCGCTAAAAGTTATCCCGAATACGGCTTTGAGAATAACGTCGGCTATGGCACAAAGCAGCATATCGAAGCGCTGAAGCGGATAGGACCATGTCCGCTTCACAGAAGGACGTTCATTAAAAACTTTATCGATACGGATCTAACCACGGACGATGGCAAAGAGAACGCGTAAAACCGCGAATAAAAACAGGCTGGATCTTAGATCCGGCAGCTTAGCCCAGCGGAGCGGCGCAAAGGCCGAGCGAAAGGCAGCCCGCTTCCTTATGCTGCACGGCTACCGCATCCTCCAGCGGAACTTTCGCTTCGAGCATAAGGAGATCGATCTTATCGCGAAGAAGGGCGAGACCATCGCCTTTATAGAGGTCAAGGCAAGGCGGAATACCGAGATCGCTCCGATGCTTTCCGTCAACGCCGCTAAGCGCAGGAACGTGATAAGCGCGTCCGGCTTATGGTGCGCGCAGCACGGCATCCACAACGCATATCTCCGCTACGACATCATTGAGGTCGACCTTTCAAAGCGCCTGCCGTTCTCGGGCGTCCGCCATATCGAGAACGCTTTCGCGCCGGATCGCTGACCCGCGAGTTTCCGGGATGAGACATAAAAAAGTCAATAAATATAAAGAAAAAACGCATGGATAAGCGCCCGGGATCCATGCGTTTTTCTACCTATTAAAATAGCACTTCATTTTTTGGAAACAATGTGATACAATATTTATATTGGACAGGTGTGCCCGTGCGTTTTCAACTGTGAAAATGCATGCGCACTCCGAAGAATAAGGAGATGGAGTTAAGGATAATGCAGAATCCGACTGTTTTCCCGACGCAGTACATTCTGACGATCTCGCTTATATGCACGGTCGCCTATATGCTGCTGTTCTTCGCATACGCTTCATTCAAAAAGCAGCACGCTTTAAAGGACCGTTTGCTGCCGGGCGATGAGGATCGCGGAAGCACTTTCCTTGTGATCTGGCTGCTGGCGGTTGCGCTCATAGTGCGCATAGCCGTTTCGGTCCTCGTAGTAGGCCATAAGACGGATATAAACTGCTTTACCGCCTGGGGCTACAATATCGTCACAAGGGGCTTCAAAAGCTTCTATAATCCCAGCTCCGGCATGCCCGACTATCCGCCGGGATATATGTACATCCTCGGCCTGATGTCAAAGCTTTCGCTGGCGCTCGGCCACGGTATTCGCGATGCGAGCGGCGCATACGATCTCTGGTACGTCACCATCGTAAAGCTCCCCTCGATCATAGCGGATCTTGCCGCGTCGTACCTCGTGTTCAGGCTTGCGCGCCGCAGGCTCGCCTTCGCACCCGCATACATCCTGACGGCGATCGTCGCATTCTGCCCGGTCATGATCTATATCTCCTCCGGCTGGGGGCAGATCGACCAGATCCTCGCTGTGCTGATCGCGCTTGCGATCTATGCGCTGATGAGCGACAAGGCGATCCTCGCCGGCTTCCTCTACGGCCTTGCGATCCTGATGAAGCCGCAGGCGCTGATGGCGGGGCCGCTGATGGCGCTTGCCTACGTTTTCTACGTATTCGATCCGAACTTCTTCAAGGATACCGGCCGGGAATGCAGGGACTCTAAGGGCGTTCGCTTCCTTAAGACCGCGATCGCCGTCGCAGTTGCGGTGGTTATGCTCATCGTTGCGGCCATTCCGTTCTCCACCGCGGAGATGCCCTGGTATAAACTGCTTATCCAGAAGTACCTCGGAACCGCGACCTCGTATAAATACGCTTCCGTAAACGCCTACAATATCTACACGCTGTTCGGCCATAACTGGACCAGGATCGACAAAGCGAGCGCTTTGGGCCTGACCTTCGGCCAGCTCGGCACCATCGGCATGGTGTTCTCGGTCGTATTCGGCGGCGTGCTTTATGCGATCGGCAGGAAGAAGAGCCCCGAAGGCGCCCGAGGCGCGCTGTACCTTGCTGCGGCCTACACCTTCATCTCGCTATTCACGCTCGGCCACTATATGCACGAACGCTATCTCTTCCCGGCGCTCCTGCTCCTTATCATCGCCTATATCTATTACGGAGACAGAAAGCTCCTTTTGATGTTCCTCGGCTATTCCACGACAGCGCTCATAAACTGTTTTGCCGCCTTCTATTACAGCAAGCTCCATGAATTCGGCCTTTACTGGGACAAGAAGATCGTATTCGGCTGCTCCATCGCGAACGTCATACTCTTCGTTCTTTTGACCCTTATCTGCATCAGCATAATGCTTGCGGGCAGGAAGGGACAGGACGTTTTCATTGACGACGCAGAGGAAAAACCGGCGGTACCTGCCGGAAAATAAGCCGCGAAAAGGATCAGAGGTATTGAAATGAATACTCAGAATAAAAAACAAAAGATAAAACTCACTGCGCTGTTCGCGCTGCTATCCGTTGCGGCGCTGCTGCTCACCGCATGCTCCGCCGGCAGTACGAGTGGCGTTCAGAACGGAGATTTCTCAAAGCTCGGTTCCGACCTCATGCCGACCGGGTGGAGTTTCAGCTCTTATACCGGCAACACTGCAAATTCAAACTGCGTTGTCATAACCGATCCCGAGCGCGGAAACGTCGTAAGGCTTTCGAACGCTTCGGAGGACGACGCGCATTTCGTGCAGGAGGTCAAGGTAAAGCCCAACACCACCTACCGCTTCACCGTCTATGCAAAGACCGAGAACGTCGTCGGCGGCGCCGGCGCGAATATCGGGCTTGAAGAGCTGTATTGCTATTCCGCGCCCCTGCTCGGCACCAACGACTGGACCCTGCTCGAGCTCGTCGGCACGACGGGTGCAAACCAGAACACGCTCAATATCGGCTGCCGCCTCGGCAATTTCGGCGCCGTAAGCAGCGGTACCGCATATTTCAGCGACTTTAGGATGGAGCCCATCAACGCATCGAACTACGCCGGCACGGTGAACAATTTCGATGTACCCAAGTCAGATACGAATACCTCCGACGAAACGGTCACCGTCGACGAGAAGGAGGTCAAGGCAAGGACCACGACCGCCGTGTTCACCATCTGCGTCTACACGCTTGTTCCCCTTGCAATCGGCTTTATGATCTGGTATGAGCGCGTCCGCGAAAAACGGCAGGGAGGCATCAGGATCAAGAGCCCCGCTCAGGAAGCGCCCTCGTTCTTTAAGACCGACGCTTCGCTGCCCGCGAAGACGGATCCTAAGCTTCATTACACGGCGCTCGATTGGATCCTCGTCATAGCGCTGACCGTCGTTTACGGCTTTATCGCGATATTCCGCCTCGGCTCGCTTAAGGCGCCCGAGAGCGAATGGAAGGCGAATATCGGCACTACCGCGACCATCGTTTTCGACGGCACTGTCAGCATTAAGGAGATCTGGCAGGACGGCGGCATCACCGGCGGCAGCGGCAGCGCGGGCACTACCGAGTATTCGCTTACCGCGCCCGACGGTACCTCTGCCAAGATCGATCAGCGCTTCGGCACCATGTACCGCTGGTCCAAGTTCAACATGCCTTCCGGCGGAATCACCACCGACAGGCTCGAGCTCAAGGTCATCAAGGGCGAGGCTTGGATCAACGAGCTCGCCTTCATCGACGCCAACGGAAACCCGATCCCCGCACACGTTGAAAATGAAAAGGACGCCGCGCTGCTCGACGAGCAGGACTGCGTGCCCGATTATCCGAGCTATATGTCCGGCATGTATTTCGATGAGCTTTATCACGCCCGCACCGGTTACGAGAACCTCAACGGCATGAAGATCTACGAGATCTCGCATCCGCCGCTCGGCAAGCTGTTCATCTCGCTCGGCATCGCGATCTTCGGCATGAATCCCTTCGGCTGGCGCATCATGGGCGCGATCGCCGGCATACTGATGGTCCCCATCATGTACGCGTTCGGCAAGCGCATGTTCAAGCGCACCGGCCTCGCATTCCTCACCGCATGCCTTATGGCGTTCGACTTCATGCATTTCTCGCAAACGAGGATAGCGACTATCGATTCCTACGCCGTGCTGTTCAACCTCTTGATGACCTACTACATGTATAAGTTCATCAAGACCGACCTCGGCGACAGCTTCAAGTCGACCCTCCTGCCGCTGTTCCTCTCCGGTCTCTTCTTCGGCATCGGCTGCGCCTCAAAGTGGATCTGCCTCTACACCGGCGTCGCGCTTGCAGTTCTGTTCTTCGCGAAGATGGTCGTGCAGTGGATCAAGGCCTCCAAGATCAAGAAGGAGCACAGTATAGATGAGGACGATCCTGCCGTTAAGAACGCCTACAACTATAAGTCAAGGTTCTTTAAGACCTGCTTCCTCTGCATTCCGTTCTTCATCATTCTGCCCGCGCTGATCTATTTCGCCTCGTATTGCACGTATTACACCAACGAGTGGAGGCCCAACGCCGAGTCCTCGAAGATCGCGCAGATGCGTGCAGTAGGCGAGCTCGGCCCGACCGATCCCGCGCCCGAAAACGTGCTGACGATAGGCGAGAAGGCCAAGGCCTACGTCGAGGGCGTGCTGAAGAATCAGAAATACATGTACAGCTACCATAGCCGCCTGACCAGCCGCCATGCCTACGAGTCCGCCTGGTATGAGTGGCCGCTCTCGAACATCCCGATGTGGTTCTACGCGGGCTACAACCATCCGGATAAAACGCTCTACGGCACGATATCCTCGTTCGGCAATCCTGCCGTCTGGGTCGTATGCTTCGCGGGAACGATATTCCTCGTTTTTCTGACGCTGAGGGGCCGCTTTAAGCTGAATGCGGAGATATTCTTCATCCTCATCTGCATGGCCTCGAGCATGGTGCCCTGGATGCTGATCACGCGTTCGGTCTATATTTACCACTACTTCGCCACGGTGCCGATGATAATCCTGGCGAGCGTATATGTACTCAAGCACTATGAGGACAGGTATTATTACTGCCCGCTCGAGCAGGGCGTTCCCGTTTCGAAGGGCAGCAAATTCCTTCCGAAGCTCAAGTATATCTGGATCGCCGCCGTGATCATCTTCTTCATCGTGTATTACCCGGTCATCTCCGGTATGCCCGTCAAGAAGACCTACGTCGACGCGCTCGAGCTGCTGCCGACCTGGCGCTTCAGGGGCGTCTGGCCGGATATCTGGCACAGCTGATCGGATCAGGTGAACAAATCATGGAAAGCATAAACGAAAACGTACCGGAAAAGAACGGCTCGGAAGCCAAGAAAAGCTTTATTCAGCTGATTAAATTTGCGCTTGTCGGCCTCAGCAACACTATCGTCGATATGATCGTGAATATCGGCGTTACGAAGCTGCTCGAGCTCTTCTTCACCGGCGGCTGGATAACCTACGTCGCAAAGATAATCGGCTACTGCTGCGGCATTCTAAACAGCTACATCCTCAACAGCCGCTGGACCTTCAAGGAGGAGCGCAGGCAGGATGCAAGGGAGATCGTCAGCTTCGTAGCCGTGAACCTTATCGTGCTCGGCATCTCGCTCGGGCTCATCTGGGTATTCACCAACGTATTCCATCTTGATGAATGGTGGCTCGGCCTCGGCCTTCCCGAATGGCTGACCAAGCTCATCGGCGGCAGGCTGTTCTGCTCGCTGCTGGCGACCGTCATCTGCATCTTCGTTAACTTCATCCTCAATAAGCTCTTCGTATTCAAGGGCGGCAAAAAAGAGGAAAACGCGGCCTAAAGCGCCGATAAGCGGGGGAGACCAATGCTTGCAAGGATAAACAGCTATGGACTTACCGGACTGACCGGCTATCCCATAACGGTCGAGACCGATATTTCCTTCGGTCAGATGATCTATGAGACCGTCGGTCTGCCCGGTAACGCCGTTAAGGAGAGCCGTGAAAGGGTGCATTCCGCGCTCATCAATTCCGGCTTCAACTTCCCTAACGGCCGCATAGTCGTGAACCTTGCGCCCGCGGACGTTCGCAAGGAGGGCACCGTATATGACCTTCCGATAGCCGTCGGCCTGCTTACAGCAGGCGGCGAGGTGCCAAAGGAAGCCGCGGAGCAATGGCTGATGATCGGCGAGCTCGCGCTCGACGGCACCGTACGCGGCGTCAGCGGCGTTTTACCGATGGTGATTGACGCATGCGAGCGCGGCTTTACAAAGGTCATGCTTCCCAAGGACAACGCGCGCGAAGCATCCTATATCAAAGGCGCCTCGATAATCGCGGTCGGAAGCCTGACCGAAGCCGTGCTCTTCCTTCGTGGGCTCAAGTACATCGCACCCGAACCCTTCAGGGAGCGCGCGAGCGTGCATCGCCGCTATGATAACGATTTCTCGCTGATAAAGGGTCAGCAGGCCGCCAAGCGCGCCGCGGAGGTTGCGGTAAGCGGCAGCCACAACATACTGCTTATCGGAACGCCGGGCTCGGGCAAGACGATGCTTGCAAGGAGCATACCGTCGATCCTTCCCGAGCTTACCAATGAGGAAGCGCTCGAGATCACAAAGATCCACTCCGTTGCGGGCATCCTGCCGCACGACGCAGGCATAGTGACCGAACGGCCCTTCCGCTCACCGCATCATTCCGCCTCGGGTCCCGCGCTCGTCGGAGGCGGCGCCAAAGCCCTGCCCGGCGAGATCAGCCTTGCGCACTGCGGCGTGCTGTTCCTCGACGAGCTGCCCGAGTTTTCCAAGACCGTGCTCGAAGCGCTGCGCCAGCCGCTTGAAGACGGTTTCGTGACGATCACCCGTGCGATGGCAAAGGCGCAGTATCCCTCGGATTTCATGCTCGTTGCCGCGATGAATCCCTGCCCCTGCGGCAATTACGGTTCGCGCATCAACCAGTGCCGCTGCACGCCAGCGCAGATAGAGCGCTACCGCGGCAGGATAAGCGGGCCTTTGCTCGACCGTATCGATCTGCATGTAGAGATGACTGAGGTCGCGTATGACGACCTTGCCTCGAAGCAGGAGGCGGAATCCTCCGAAGCCGTCCGTGAAAGGGTCAACGCCGCGAGGCGCATCCAGATGGACCGCTTTAAGGACGAGGGCATCCTCTATAACTCGCAGATGAGCGCCGCGATGATCAAAAAATACTGCAGGCTGACCGATGCTGCCGAAGAACTGATGAAGCTGTCGTTTCGAAAGCTAAACCTGTCCGCGCGCGCATACAATCGTGTTATCAAGGTCGCAAGGACGATCGCCGACATGGCGGGCGAAAATGATATCGGCAAGGCCGCTGTCGCGGAAGCGCTGCAGTACCGCTCGCTCGACAGCAAATACTGGGGGCGTATGGGATGAAGCTTTCCGCTGAAGACAGGCTCGATATCTGGCTGAGCATCGCTTTCGAGGGCAGCGCAAGGCTAGCGCTGCAGTATGAGCAGTACTATGGCGGTGCGGCGGAGGTCCGCGAGGCCATTCTCGGAGGCCATGCGGAGCTGAGCGGCAGGATGACCGCTAAGCATAAGGCGCTTGTCTCCGCCTCAGCGGGCGACGCTTATCTTGACGATTTCATTTCTAAGCTCGAGAAAACCGGTATATCAGCCGTAACGAGGCACGACCCGAACTATCCGTACCTCCTTAAGGAGATCGCCGATCCGCCCTTCGTGCTCTACGCTCTGGGCAGGGAGGCGGGGAAGCCGATAGTGAATCCCCTGGCGGTCATCGGCACCCGTCGCTGCACCGATTACGGCGCGAAGGTCGCCCGGATGATGGGCAAGGCGCTTGCGGACAGCGGCTTTACCGTGATCTCAGGGTTAGCACCCGGCTGCGACTCGCTTTCGCACGAGGGTGCGCTGAGTTCAGGCGCGGAGTTTCCGACTGCGGCCGTGCTCGGTCAGGGCCTGCTGGTCCCGAAGAACGACGGTACGGCGCAGACGATGGAGCGGATACTCGAGCGCGGTGTAGTGCTGAGCGAATATCTTCCCGAGACCCAGGCTTCGAAATACACCTTCCCGATGCGCAATCGAATCATAAGCGGTATTTCGACCGGAGTGCTCGTGGTGGAGGCGGGGAAGAAGAGCGGAACTATGATCACCGTCGACTGCGCGCTCGAGCAGGGCCGCAACGTCTATGCGGTGCCCTGCCGCATAACCGAGGTCTATAACTGCGGCACGAACGATATGCTCCGCCAGGGCATCGCGCAGCCCGTATACAGCGAGGAGGACCTGCTGCTGCGGCTCGGCGCGGACCTGAGGTACTCTGAGCCTTCCGTGGATCCTATCACTCTGATAAAGGATCCCGGCATGAAGCAGCTCTTTGAGCTTATCGCCCTCGGCGAAAAAAGCTTTGACGACCTTTTCGAGATCTCCGGTCTTTCGGTCGAGCAGCTCAATATGCACTTGACAGAAATGGAGTTTTCGGGTTTAATAAAACAACTTCCCGGAAGGGTATACACCTTAAACTGAAGAAACACGATGCAGCCGCATAAAAGAGAGCGGTATTACAGCAAACCAAGGAGGACACATGGCAGAGAATCTGATAATCGTTGAGTCGCCTTCAAAGGCGAAGACGATCGAAAAGTATCTCGGCTCAAAGTACAAGGTGATCGCGTCCAACGGCCACGTTCGCGATCTTCCCAAGAGTCAGCTCGGCGTCGATATCGATAATGATTTCGCGCCTAAATACATAACGCTTCGCGGCAGGGGCGACGTGATCGAAAAGATACGCAAGGAAGCCAAGGCCGCAAAGCGCGTCTATCTCGCAACGGACCCCGATCGCGAGGGCGAAGCCATATCCTGGCATCTCGCCAATATGCTCAAGCTCGATCCGTCCGCGAAATGCCGCGTCGTATTCAACGAGATCACCAAGGGCGTCATCCAGAAATCGATCAAGCAGCCCCGCAGCATCGATCTTTCGCTCGTCGACGCGCAGCAGGCAAGGCGCATCCTCGACCGTCTGCTCGGCTATAAGATCAGCCCGCTGCTTTGGTCAAAGGTAAAGAAGGGCCTTTCCGCAGGCCGCGTTCAGTCGGTGACCACCAAGATCATATGCGATCGCGAAAAGGAGATCCAGGCTTTCGTTCCGAAGGAGTACTGGACCGTCGGCGTCAAGCTCAACCATAAGCGCCGCAATTTCGAAGCGAAGTTCACCGGCCTCAACGGAAAGAAGAAGGAGATAAAGAACGAGGAGGAGGCAAAGCGCATCACGGATATCTGCACCGACGCTTCCTACGTCGTCACCGGCGTCAAGGTGCAGCCCAAGAGCAAGCATGCCGCGCCGCCCTACACGACCTCCAGCATGCTTCAGGACGCATCCAACCGCGCTTCCATGCCGCCCAAGCGCACCATGCTCTGCGCACAGCAGCTCTATGAGGGCGTCAATATAAAGGGCAAGGGCAGCGTCGGTCTTATCACCTATATGCGTACCGACTCCGTCAGGATCTCCGAGGAAGCCCAGAAAGCGGCCAGGGAATACATCGTCAAGACCTATGGCGAGCAGTATTGCCCCGATAAGCCGAGTATCTACCGCGGCCGCAACAATGCGCAGGACGCGCACGAGGCGATCCGCCCGACGGACGTTTCGCTCACCCCGGCTTCGATCAAGGATTCACTCGAACCCGGCCAGTACAAGCTTTATAAGCTCATCTATGAGCGCTTCATCGCCAGCCAGATGAGCGATGCGCAGCTCGAGATCACCTCCGTCAATATCGATACCGAGACCGACGAGGTCGCCAATTTCCGCGCCGTCGGTTCCCGTATGCTTTTTGCCGGCTACACCGCCGTTTACAGCGGAAATTCCGACGATGAGGACGACGAAGCCGCGACCCTGCCCGAGCTTAACAAGGGCGAGCACCCGAAGTTCGTTTCGGTCATTCCCAAGCAGAACTTCACCGAACCGCCGCCGCGCTATACCGAGGCTTCGCTCGTAAAGACCCTCGAGGAACTCGGCATCGGCCGCCCGAGCACGTATTCGCCGACGATCTCGACGATCATCGACCGCGGCTACGTGGAGAAGGAAAAGAAGCTGCTCTATCCCACCGAGCTCGGCTTTATCGTCAACAACGTGATGGAGGAGAACTTCGATAAGATCGTGGACGTCAAGTTCACGGCCGACATGGAGAACAGGCTCGATTCCATCGAGGAAGGCAGTGAGCGCTGGCAGGATATCGTCGGCGATTTCTACGTCCCCTTCAAGGAACAGCTCGACGAGGCGTTCAAAAATGCGCCCAAGGTCGAGCTCAAGGACGAGGTTTCCGACGTCGTGTGCGATAAATGCGGCGCAATGATGGTCTATAAGGAGGGCCGTTTCGGCCGCTTCCTCGCCTGCCCGAACTACCCGACCTGCAAGAATACCAAGCCGATACTCGATAAGATCGGCGTCAAATGCCCCAAGTGCGGCTCAGACGTTATCCGCCGCATCAGCAAGAAGGGCAAGGCCTTCTACGGCTGCGAGCGCTATCCCGAATGCGATTACGTTTCCTGGGATATGCCCACGGGCGAGACCTGCCCCAAATGCGGCTCGATGCTCGTTGTAAAGATCCGCGCAAACGGCCGCTTCGTTGCATGTGAAAACAAGGACTGCAGCTATATCAAACGCGAAAACAGGAAGAGCGACGCCGATAAGGAGGAATGAGTTTGGAATCAGTCTCGGTTATCGGCGCCGGCCTTGCCGGCTGTGAAGCCGCATATACGCTCGCGAAAAACGGGATCGGCGTTCGCCTCTATGAAATGAAGCCTTTCCGGCGTTCGCCCGCGCATAAAGCCGATACCTTTGCCGAGCTCGTCTGCTCGAATTCACTCCGCTCCAACAAGCTCGACAACGCTGTCGGACTCTTAAAGGAAGAGCTAAGAAGGCTCGGCTCGCTGGTCATGGAATGCGCGGATAAGACCGCCGTTCCCGCCGGCGGCGCGCTAGCTGTCGATAGAGTCGGTTTTTCAAAGCTCGTCACCGAAAGGATCGAGGCTGAACCGCTGATCGAGGTCATCCATTCCGAGATCGACGCTATACCCGAAGGCCCGGTCATCATCGCCACCGGCCCCCTGACCGACGGTGCGCTGATGAAGGCGATAGAGGATCTGCTGGGCGACAGCCTGCATTTTTTCGACGCCGCTGCGCCGATAGTCTCGCTTGAGAGCCTCGATATGACGAAGATAGTGCGCGCGTCGCGCTACGGCAGGGGCAGCGATTACTTGAACTGTCCGATGACGCGCCTTGAATACTACACCTTTCTTCGCGAGCTCATAGCTGCCGAGACCGCGGAACTGCACGAATTTGAAAGCAAAATGGTGTTTGAGGGCTGTATGCCCGTGGAAATAATGGCCAAGCGCGGCGACCTGACGCTTGCGCACGGTCCGCTAAAGCCCGTTGGCCTCAATGAAGTCAAGGCGAGCGATGGTAAACGCCCGTTTGCCGTGGTACAGCTGAGGCAGGACAATGCCGAGGGAACGCTCTTCAACATCGTTGGGTTTCAGACCAATCTCAAGTTCACCGAGCAAAAGCGCGTTTTCGGCCTGATACCGGGGCTTGAGCACGCAGAATTCGTCCGTTATGGCGTTATGCACCGCAATTCATTCCTGCAGTCGCCGAAGCATCTCGACAGCAGCTATGCTTTGAGAAATGATCCTGATGTCTGCTTTGCGGGGCAGATAACGGGCGTTGAAGGCTATATAGAGAGCGCGTCGAGCGGAATGCTTGCCGCGATCAATCTTGCCCGAAGGCTCAAAGGCCTTGAAACGATCGATTTTACAAGGGAGACCGCCATAGGCTCGCTCGCGCATTACGTAAGCGAATACAACGGCGGATCCTTCCAGCCCATGAACGTGACCTTCGGCATCATGGAGCCGCTCGAGGCTCCTCCTAGGGACAAATACGAGCGTGCGCTCGCTTATTCCGGGCGCGCTCTTGAAAGGATCGACAGTATCCTGAATGTATTAAATGAAACGAAATAAGAGGAAAGTATCATGGAGATAAGAGGCACAACGATAGTCGCCGTTCAGAAGGACGGCAGAACCGCCGTGGCGGGCGACGGACAGGTCACCCTCGGCGAGACCACGATAATGAAACACACGGCGAAGAAGGTCCGCCGTATCTATAACGACAGCGTAGTCGTCGGCTTCGCGGGTTCCGTTGCCGATGCGTTCACGCTCTGCGATCGCTTTGAAAGCAAGCTGACCTTCCACGGCGGCAGCCTTCGCCGCGCCGCGGTGGAGCTCGCGCAGGATTGGAGAAACGATAAGGTCATGCGCAAGCTCGAGGCGCTGCTCATCTGCGCCAATGAAACGGAGCTGCTGATCGTTTCCGGCTCGGGCGAAGTGATCGAGCCCGACGACGGCATCGCGGCCATCGGCAGCGGCGGTATGTACGCGCTCGCGGCCGCCCGCGCACTCAAGGCGAACACCTCTCTTTCCGCGGCCGAGATCGCTCAAAAGAGCCTTCTTATCGCGTCCGAGATCTGCGTCTACACCAACTCCAACATCACCGTTGAGGAGGTATGAGCATGCTTTCGCCTAAACAAATAGTTGAAGCACTCGATAAATACATAATCGGGCAGGATGAGGCCAAAAGGACAGTTGCGATCGCGCTCCGCAACCGCTATCGCCGCAGCAGGCTTTCGGACGAGATGAAGGAAGAGGTCATCCCGAAGAATATCATCATGGCCGGTCCCACCGGCGTCGGCAAGACCGAGATCGCCCGCCGCCTGGCAAAGCTCGTAGATGCGCCTTTCGTAAAGGTCGAGGCAACCAAGTTCACCGAGGTCGGCTACGTCGGGCGCGACGTGGATTCAATGATCCGCGACCTTGTGGAAGCCTCTGTCCGCCTCGTCAAGAGCAAATGGGAGGAAAAGGTCCGCGTGCAGGCGACTGCGGCCGCCGAACAGCGCATAATAGACATCCTTGCCGGCAGCCCCAGGCACGAAAGGGAGGAAGCCGATCAGCAGCTCTCAAACCTGCAGAAGCTTTTCGGCATGTTCGGCAACCAGAAGAGCACCGAGGTCGCGACCGTTTCAGAGGAGGAGAAGGCCCAGAAGCGCTTCCGCCGCGAGCAGATCGCAAGGGATCTTGCGGACGGCAAGCTTGAGGACAGGAATATCGAGATAGAGGTGACCGAGCAGAATACCGGCAACGATCAGATGATCGCCATGGGCATCGATATAAACATGAACGAGATGTTCGGCGGTCTGCTCCCGAAGCGCACCAAGAAGCGCAAAACGACCGTTAAGGAAGCCCGCCGTATCCTCGAGAACGAGGAGGCCGATAAGCTGATCGATATGGACGAGGTCATCCGCGAAGCGGTCGATAAGGCCGAGCAGGACGGTATCGTCTTCATCGACGAGATCGATAAGATCGCCGCGAGCGGCGCCGGCCATGGCCCGGACGTTTCGCGCGAGGGCGTGCAGAGGGATATCCTGCCCATCGTCGAGGGCAGCGTAGTAAACACCAAGTACGGCCCGGTGCGCACGAACTACATGCTCTTTATCGCGGCCGGTGCGTTCCACGTCGCTAGGATCAACGACCTGATCCCCGAGCTGCAGGGCCGTTTCCCGATAAGCGTCAAGCTAAACGCGCTTACGCTTGAGGATTATAAGCGCATCCTGACCGCGCCGCAGAACGCGATAATCAAGCAGTACACGGCGCTGCTCGAGGCGGACAACATCCACATCGAGTTCACCGACGACGCGCTTAACGAAATAGCCGCGGCCTGCTTCAACGCAAACGAAACGAGTGAGAACATCGGAGCAAGGCGGCTGCATACCATCGTTGAAAACGTGCTCGAGGATATCTCCTTCAACGCTTCGGGCGATTACGAGATGCTGACCGTCACGATCGACAAAACCTATGTTTTGGAACATATTTCCGGGAAAAAGAACGAAAACGTGAATAAATACATAATCTGACATGCGCTCCTTCGGGGGCGGATCAAAGGAGGAATCAACTTGCACTTACGACCTTCAGAAAAGCGCGTCATATGCATTATCCTTGCATTAATGCTGTGCATATGCGCATTTTCGGGCTGTGCGGGCGTGCCGAAGGACGGCGGAGCGTACGCTGACAGCAGCGTTGTGCCGACCGAATTCGATGCGACCGAGGCGCCTCTGGCGGATACGGCTTCGCCTGTACCGACCGATACGCCAACGCCCGTTCCAACTCCCGAACCGACCCCCGTTCCCACACCGGTGCCGACGCCGACTCCCGAGCCCACGCCCGAGCCCACTCCGACGCCGGAACCCTTCGTTGAAGTCAACTACGTTCCCGGCTACACGAACGAGACCTTTGTCAACTTCCGCAGCGGGCCTTCCACCGATGCGCCGATAATCGAGATACTGCGCCTCGGCACCGAATTCCTGATCACCGGCAAAACCAGCGAATGGATGAAGGTGGAGTATAACGGCAGCGAAGGCTACGTGGCGCGCCCGTACGTCACGGTCGGGTACTACACCACGCCCACGCCGCAGCCCACTGCGACGCCGAGGCTGACTCCGACGCCCACGCCGCGGCCCACGGCCGCTCCGACCCCCGGCGGCAGCTTCACGGATTACGAGATCCATCTCGTAGCCGCGCTGATCCACTGCGAGGGCCCGGGCAGCACTGCCGTCGGGTACAGGGCGATCGCAAGCGTGGTCTACAACAGGGTCATGAACCAGTCCGGATGGTTCCCGAACGACGTTGCCGGCGTTATCTTCCAACCCGGCCAGTTCCAGGGCTACACGCGTGAGAGGCTCGAGCACACCACCCCGAACGCCACAGCCATGGCCGCAGCAAGGTACGTCTTCCGTGAGCACGGAAGCACTCTCCCCCCGAAGGTACTGTTTTACAGAGCATCCTACCTCGGCACGGAATGGTTCTATTATACCCAGTACTACGCAACGATAGAAGGCAACAACTATTTCTACGGGATCATCTATTATTGATCCCCAAGTGATGAAAGAATATCGACCGACAAAAAGAATGCCCCGTTTCGCACGGAGCATTCTCTTTATTCGATCCTATTTATCGCTCCAAAGGGAGCATCGCTTCAGTCCTCTTTCTTCCTGAAGAACATGGTGCCGACGCCGGCTGCGATAACCGCAGCGCCGAGACCCGCGATGGCGAATGCGCCGGTATGCGGGGGATTGGGAGTGGGTTCCTCGGTGGGCTCGACGGGCGCTTCGGTGGGCTCAGCGGGCTCGTCGGTGGGTTCCGCAGGCTCGTCGGTAGGCTCAACGGGCTCCTCAGTGGGCTCGACGGGCTCGTCGGTCGGCTCAACGGGGGTCTCGCCGCCGAGCACGTAGGGATACTCAAAGGTATAGTGCTCGCCTTCGCCGATGAAGGTCGCATCGGCAACGGAGATCTGGTTGTAGCTGAGGCCGAAGAAATCCTTCACAAGCTCGAAGGTCTCGTTGAGGGATTCAAAACGCGGGTCGTCATGAGCGATGGGCTCGTCAGCATCCTCCCAGTTCTCATCGACCGGGATGAAATCCTCGATCTCATGATCGCCGGCAACGAGGCGGAAATAATGGTTGTTGAGACCAACGAACATATCGTACATAACGCCGTCCTCGGTGTGGAACTCGACCGCACGCTTCTGAACGAGGAAGAAGTCGGACCAATGTGCGTTGTAGCAGGGCGCCTCATCGGGACCGGTCTTATCGACGGTGCAGAGCGAGAACTGGGCGGGGAAGCGGTACTGGCCGATCGTTACGGCGGTGGTGCCGGTGACCTCATTGGCGGTCGCAGTTCCGCGCAGGATCACGTGAACGGTGGAATCGAGCTCGCCCATAACGGTGAGCACGTTGCCGTCAAGCTCAACGTTTGCGTATTCGCCGGCAATGGGGTAGCAGATGCCGATATCGTAATCGCACTCGATCCTGCCGGGGCAGCCCTGCGCTTCGACGACCTCTATATCGGAAAGGCCGTTGATATCGGTGACGAACTCGATGCTCGAGGTAAGCCTCGGGTCGTAGCCTTCGACTTCGGCGGGGATAACGTAGTTGAGCGCGATGGTGACGGTCTCACCCTCGGTGATGGGGGTGTTGTCGGGCAGCGCGTTCCAGACGTTGATCGGGATATCCCACTCGTCGTATTCGATGGTGGGATCGTTGGCGACGCGAACGACTTCGGTCCCGAAGATGGGATCCTCATCCTTAGCTGCGAAAGCGGGTGCGGCAAGCGCCAGCACGAGTGCGATCGCGAGGAAAATGGTAAGCAGTTTCTTCATAACGGTTCTCCTTTACCTGTTTATAAGCTGTCAGGCAGCGTTGTTGCTGTCTGTATTCTCTGTGTTTGAGGGCTTGACCTTCCCGAATCCTGCGCAGATCGCGTGATGCGGGCAGGCGGCCTTGCAGTCGCCGCAGCGGATGCATTCGGGGCTGTTGGGGGTCTTGGTGATATCCACGCCCATGCGGCAGGCATGGCGGCAGGCGCCGCAGTTCGTGCACTTGGATTCATCCACGCTGTAGCGATAGAGCGAGATCTTGTTAAAGAATGAATAGATCGCTCCGAGCGGGCAGACGTATTTGCAGAACGGGCGGTAGGTGATGATCGAAAGCACGATGATCGCCGCAAGGATCGAGAGCTTGAGGACGGTCAGCCCGCCGGCCTCGGCCCAGCTGGTGATGCCGGTGCCGGTGCCCTCCGCAAGATTGCCGAAGATGGAGCCGTAGCTCATGAGCGGGATGCCGCCGAGCAGCATGCCCGAAGGGCAGATGTACTTGCAGAAGAACGGGTTGGGCTCATACAGAAGCGGCAGTATGATAACGAACACCGCGAGGAAGACGTACTTAAGATAGCGGAAGGGCTTATCGTGCTTAAAGCTCTTGATCTTCAGCTTCTTCGGCAGCGGGATCTTATAGAGAAGGTCCTGGATAAGGCCGAAGGGGCAGAGGAACGCGCACACGAGTCGGCCGCAGAGCGCGCCGACGAGCATCAGGAAGCCGATGACGTAGAACGCGAAGTAGTAGAGCGGCTGTGTGATCAGGTTGCCCTTAGCGTCCATCCAGGCGCCCTTGGAGTAGTCGGACTGGTTGAAGATGGCCTGCATGGCGCCGATGGGGCAGGCGCCGAGCGCCCCGGGGCAGGAGTAGCAGTTCATACCGGGCACGCAGATCTGCTTGAGGGGACCCTTATAGATCGTGCCGCGGATAAAACCGACGATATAGCTGTTGGTCAGGATGCTGAAAGCGGCCTGGATCGCGATCCTGCGGCGCTCGACGGCCTTGCGGACCTGCTTGATCGTCCTCTTGGGTTTTGTATTAACAGAAGCTTCCATCAGCCAATACCCACACATTCACGGCAAAGGGCCGTTGCCTTTGAAAGGACTGCCGAGATCTCCTTATCGAAGATGCCGACAACGATGAATCCCACGCCGATGACCATCAGCGCGATCGGGATAACGTATCGAAGCGCATTACCGGATTTAGAATTCTTCATGATACCTCCTGTCAGCCGAGAAGTCCGTTAACGATGGAGACCCATTGGTCATAAGTATGCGAGGTCGATTCGACTCTGAGGATGTTGCCGTTCGAATCGATGAAATAGGTCATGGGGTAAGCGCCTGCGGGGAATGCGGCGGCTACGTCGGGCTTATTGCGCATAACGGGCAGCGTAAAGCCGATACCGTTGATGATACTGAGGCCCTGCTGGATCATACCGGGCTGCTCGGAATCACCGAGCACGGAGATGACCTTGAGACCGCGGCTCGCGAAATTGTTGGCCAGGGTCTGGATATGGGGCATCTCCTGGATGCAGGGCGCACAGGTCGTCGCCCAAACGTTGACCATGGTCACGCGGCAGGTCGAGAAGATACTGTTGGTGATGGTACCGTGGCCGTTGATGGTCTGGCCGGCGAAAGGCGGGATATCGGCGGGCCTGGGCGTAGGAGCGGGCGTGGGCGTCGGCGTCGGCGCAGCGGTCGGAGTCGCCGTCGGCTTAGGCGTCGGCGTCGCAGCCGGAGTGGGAGTCGGAGTGTTGCCGGGTACGACGGTCGGCGCTTCGGTCGGCGCTTCGGTGACTTCCGGCGTCTCAGCCGGGGGTTCGGTTTCAGTCCCGGTCGGTTCGACAGTCGCTTCTTCCGGGGTCTCGCTCGGAACCTCGGTACCCGTTGCTTCCGTTGCCGGAGGCTCGGTGGGCTCAGCGCTCTCGGTGATTTCGGGCGTTTCCTCGGGAGGTACGGTATCGTTGTTTACGTCGATATCCGCGGTGGGCTCGGGGACCGAGGTCGGGTTCGGATTCGGCGCTATTCGCCAGGGATGCGCGCAGCCCGTCAGAACGACGAAGCATACGAGCATCAGGCAGGTAAGGGCGGTCAGCTTGTTTCTCAATTCTCTTTACCTTCCTTGCAGGTTAGGATGAAGGGCAATGTGCAAATAAGCACATAACCTGATAGGCACAGCTCAAACTATACCATAGTTATTATATCATAGAGAAGGCACCATTTTCAACTGTTATTTATTTCATTTTCGGGCAAACAAAAAGCCCGTGACCGTCACGGGCAGGATCGGGATCGTTTATTGAAGCAGACTCATTCTCAGCGCCAGCACCGCGTCGGCAATGCCTATGCTTCCGTCGCCGCTGACGTCGGCAAGATGTGCGTTGAAAACGGGCAGCAGGTTCATCGACATACGCATGATCAGTATAACGTCGGTCACGTTGACTCTTCCGTCGCCGTTTACGTCGCCGAGGATGCCGGTATCCGGGAACCCGTCGGTATTATAGACGGCGTAGACGTCCAGATCCTCGGTAATGCAGCTGAAATCCTCGCTCCATCCGATGAAAACGAAGCCCTGATGCACAGGCGGCTGCGGCGCGGTCGCGGCATGGCCGTATTCGACGCTCTGAGTACTCAGCAGCGTGCCGTTGTAATCGAAGAAGCGCACCAGGTACGTATCGATCGAGTACTCGGCCGTTAAGCTGCCGTCGCCCATGGCGATATAGAATTCCTCAGTAAAGCCCGTCAGAAGTATCCCTTCATCCAGGGCCCAGCCGGTGAAGCTATGGTGGGGCACGCCGGGAGCATTAGGCATCGGCGCAATGACGGCGCCGTATTCGACCTGGATAGTATGGAAAACCTCGCCGGAGTATCCGTTTATAAAGCTGACGGCACAGCTTTCGCCGAAATGCTCTGAGAGCAAGCTATACCAGCGGTCAATATAGGAAAGCAGGGCGCCGTAACTGTCGAACCCACCGACAATGTGATCGCGCACGATACCGTTTCGGTCAACGATCAGCGTCTGAGGAACGTAGCCGATGGAGGAGAAGACGGATGAAAGCACGCCGTCCGGCATAACGTTGGCCCAGCTGTAACCGTGCTCTTCCAAATAGCTGCGGGCGGTATCGGCGTTGCAGTCGCCGCTCTCGCAAACGACGCCGATGAGCTGAACGCTTGCATACGAGGAACCGTAGTGCTGCATCAGCACGCTTAAATAGTTCAGAAGCGAGGTGCAGTTGCCGCTCCAGGTTGCCCAGAAATTGATAATGGTCATGTCAGCGTTATTAAGGACCGAGCCGTCGACCTGGCTGCCGTAGAGATCGAACGCGCTGAATCCGCTGATATCGGTTCCGAAACCGTCGCGTACCGGAAGCGCTTCGACCCTTGCGCCGCAGGGGAGCGCTAAAAGCAGCAGCGCGGCCGTTAGCAAAACGGAAAGGAGTTTCTTCATGGACTGTATCCTCCCTGTTGTTGTAATTCAAGTATAGCATGAAAAAACCGTCTTCGCAACCGCGCATCCTGCCGCATCCGCTCGGATACGGAAAAAGAAAACACCGCAGGCGGTGAACCTGCGGTGCTTCGAAGCCAATTGAATTACAGAAGACCCATCGCGACCCTGAGAGCCATGATCGCGTCGGTGACCTCAACGCTGCCGTTGCCGTTCATGTCGGCAAAGGTAATGTCTTCAAACTCGAAGATCTGCATCGCGCCGCGGAGGATCATAAGCGCGTCGGAAACGGTGACGGCATTGTCGCCGGTAACGTCGCCCACGGGACGGTAGATGCTGTGGATGTTGGTGACCTGGGTGATGCAGCTGAAATCGGTATCCCAGCCGACGAAATAGAGGCCGACGTCCTCGTGGTTGGGGTCTGCAGGCGGATTCGCGGCATGACCGTGCTCTACCTGCTGGGTGCTGATGATGGAGTTGTTGTAGCTGTCGTAGAAGCGGACGAGGTACCTCTTGATGTTGTAGTGCGCCGTAACGGTGCAGTCGCCCATGGCAAGGTATTCGACGGGCTCATAGAAGGTCTCGAGGATGTTGGGATCGTTGAACTGCCAGGCCGAGAAGGTGTAGCCCTCGACTTCGGGAAGTTCGCTGCTGGCGGGAACGATGATCTTGCCGCCGTAGGGCAGTTCCTGAGTGAGCAGCACGTCGCCGGTAGCGTCGCAGACAAAGCTGACGGTGCAGGTCTCGCCATCATGCTCACGGAATACCTCGAGCCACATTTCAACATACTGGAGCAGCTGATTGTAGTTCGAGAAGGAACCGACGATATGGTCGCGGACGACGCCGTGACTGTCGACGATCAGGGTCTGAGGAATATAGCCGCTGGTGTTGAAGACTGCGCGAAGGACGTTGTCGGGAACGACGTTGGTCCAGGTATAGCCGTTGGAGTTGAGGAACTGGTTAGCGCTGGTTTCGGTGCAGGAACCGCTGATGCTTACGGCGCCGAGGACGTTGACGTCGTTCTCGGGGGTCTCAAGGTAGTGGTTATACATGCTGCGGATATGCGGCATCTCGTTGACGCAGGGACCGCACCAGGTCGCCCAGTAGTTGATGAAGGTCAGCTCGTAATCGCCGAGGACGTCGCCGGTCACGGTCTCTTCGGAAAGCAGCAGATGCGCATTGAAATTGGAGATGTCCATGCCGATACCGCTGCGGGTCTCGGGCTCGGTCTTTGCGAACGAAACGGACATTACGCTGAAGACCATCAGAGCGGCGAGGAGAAGGGAGAAGATCTTTTTCATGTTGTTCATACCTTTCTGTTTGCTTTATTTGCTGGCGGATGGTCCGCCTGGGATACAGTTTTACAGAAGACCCATGGATACACGGAGTACGGTGAGCGCATCGGAGACGTCCACGGTACCGTCGCCGTTATAGTCGGCGGCTTCGTCGGTGGGAAGCTGCAGGATGCCCATCGCGCGGCGCAGGATCATCAGCGCGTCGGTAACGGTCAGGCTGCCGTCGCAGTCGACGTCGCCGGGAGTGAAATCGGGTTCTTCGGCCTCGAGCGTTTCAAGCCAGTTCTGAATATAGTTCTGAAGCTGAGAAGCGCTTGAAAAGCTTCCGGTATGCATGTCGCGGACAATGCCGTGCCTGTCAACGATGATCGTATTCGGGATCGCGTTGGAATTGTTGAATACCGCGGCAAGGACGTTATCTTCAACAACATTGGGCCAGGGATAGCCGTTGTTGTCGACGAATTGAAGCGCACTCTGGGGAGTGCAGGAGCCGCTTACATAGACTGAACCGAGGATCTGGACGTCAGCTTCCGGAGTTGAGCTGTAGTACTCATGCATCGTCTGGAAATGCGGCATTTCGCTGACGCAGGGGCCGCACCAGGTAGCCCATTCGTTGACGACTGTCATGGTAACCTGTGGGATGATATCGCCTGTAACGGTACCGCCGTGAAGTTCGGTAGCGCTAAAGCCTATGATGCTCATGCCAATGGCATCCTTAGTGGAACTGCCTCTTGCAAAAGCGGGGGTGAGGGAGGAGAGCACGAGAAGCGTGCATACGAGGATCGCCAGTGCTTTTTTCATTCTAACTATCGCCTTCCTTTCAGATCTGTATGCTGAGTGCATACTGTTACAGCATCAGTATAACATATAATCGAACGGGATGCAATCACTAAAAGACGCAAATAAACGATTTCAGACACGCTTTTTAAAACAATCTTTGTGAGCGGCGTCCATGCAGCGCCTGCTGTCGCTTTCCTCCGGTATGCGCTCCAGGATAACGGAACAGGGGTAATCGGGGCATTCGCCGCAGTTTAATGGAAGGTCATGGCTCAGAGCGCAGCAGCGGATGACGCATTCTTCGCAAAACGGGTGAAGGTACCTTTTCTCGGCCCTGCAGCCCTTGCAGAAGATATCCGCCTTCATCAGCTTTCTGCCTGGCACAGAATACTTCTCGGCAAGCTTTTGCTTGAGCTCCTCATCATCAAGCAGGGTAGCCTGGTAGATGGGGCAGGCAGCGCAGTCGAACCCGCAGAACGCGGGATGTGAAGGCAGCTCGGGCTCTATTCTGTTCTTATCTTCGTTTTCCATCGTTTTACAGAAACGGAGGCACCCCGTTAAAGGGATGCCTCCGGGGATTGCCCTAAAGCAAATCGCTTATTTCCTGATGCTCTCCGCACCCTTGGTGATGGCTTCCCTGTTTAGGGGGATGAACTTCGCCTTCTTCTCACCGAGCTTGTAGAGCAGTGCGTCGAGGATGCTCTGCACCTCAACGGCCTTGGTTGCCTCGAGGTATGCGCCGAGCATGGCCATGTTGGCAACCTTGGGGTTCTGCAGCTCATCGGCGATCTCGTTGCAGGGAACGTAGTAAACGTCGATGTCGGTACGGGTCGCCTTCTTGTCGATGATGGAGCTGTTGATGAACAGCTTGCCGCCGGGGTTGACGCAGGACTCGAACTTGTCGAGCGAGGGGGTGTTCATCGCGATGACGCAGTCCGCCATGCTGAGGACCGGGGAAGCGATGGGTTCGTCGGAAACGACGACGGAGCAGTTTGCGGTACCGCCGCGCATTTCGGGACCATAGGAGGGAAGCCAGCTGACTTCGCGGCCTTCATTCATGCCTGCGAGCGCAAGGAGCTGACCGATGAGCAGAACGCCCTGACCGCCGAAACCGGCAAAAATATTAGTCCAAAGCATTTGATTATACCTCCTTAGTCTTGTCTTTCTTTACGCCGAGAGGATAATAGGGGATCATGTTCTGCTCAAGCCACTCCATGGACTCAACAGGGCTCATGCCCCAGTTGGTCGGGCAGTTGGAGAGGACCTCGACCAGAGCAAAGCCCTTGCCGTCGAGCTGGCACTGGAACGCAGCCTTGATGGCCTTCTTGGCGGCGATGATGTTGGCGGGGCTGTTTACCGCAACGCGGGCGATATAGGCGCTGCCCTCGATGGTGGCGAGCATCTCGGCGATGCGGATCGGCTTGCCGCAATGGTTCTCGTCACGCCCGTAGGGGCTGGTGGTGGTCTTCTGACCGACAAGGGTCGTGGGAGCCATCTGACCGCCGGTCATGCCGTAGATAGCGTTGTTGATGAAGATGGTGGTGATCTTCTCACCGCGGTGCGCGGCGTGAACGATCTCGGCGGCACCGATGGAAGCGAGGTCGCCGTCGCCCTGATAGGTGAACACGACCCTGTTGGGATCGGTGCGCTTGATGCCGGTCGCAGCGGCGGGAGCACGGCCGTGGGCGGCTTCGACGCAGTCAACATTGAAATATCTGTAACCGAAAACTGCGCATCCTACCGGAACGAGCGCAACGGTGCGGTTCTGGATACCGAGCTCCTCGATGCATTCGGCAACGAGCCTGTGAACGATGCCGTGGCCGCAGCCGGGGCAATAGTGAAGGATGGCGTCGGTCAGAATAGGGGTTTTCTTAAATACCGTCTTCATAATTAAGCCTCCATCGATTTGATAATGTATTCAGCGATTTCTTCAGCGGTGGGGGTGTAGCTGCCGGGCTTACCGAAGAACTCAACGGGCTTCTTGCCGTTGACGGTAAGGCGGACATCCTCAACCATCTGACCTGCGCTGATCTCAACGGTAACAGCCTTCTTTACGCTGGGCTGATCCATGACCTCGGCAAGCTGCTTCTCGGGGAACGGCCATACGGTGATGGGACGGACGAGACCGGCCTTGATGCCCTTCTTCTCAAGCAGCGTGATAGCGGACTTGCAGATACGGGCAACGGTGCCGTATGCGCAGATGATGACCTCAGCGCCCTCGGTGTGATAGAGCTCGGCGCGCGCTTCCTTTTCGCGGATGATCTTATAGCGGGCCTGCAGCCTATCGTTCAGCTCCTGGAGCTCATCGACCTCGATATAGAGGGAGTTGACGATCGCACGGGGACGGCCGCTGTTCGGATCCCAGCCGGTGGTCGCCCAATCCTTGGCGGGGAGCTCGCGCTTTTCATGCTCGTGGAATTCAACAGGCTCCATCATCTGGCCGATGATGCCGTCGGCAAGGATCATGGTGGGGGTGCGGTAGATATCCGCAAGATCGAATGCATCGTGCATCAGATCGACGGCTTCCTGAACGGAGGAGGGGGCGAGTACGATGGGATGATAATCGCCGTGTCCGCCGCCGCGGGTCGCCTGGAAATAGTCGCCCTGAGAAGGCTGGATGGAACCGAGGCCCGGGCCGCCGCGAACCATGTTGACGACGACGCAGGGAAGCTCGGCGCCTGCAAGATAGCTCATGCCTTCCTGCTTGAGGGAGACGCCGGGGCTGGAGGAGCTGGTCATGACGCGCGCGCCGGCCGCGGAAGCGCCGTAGACCATATTGATCGCGGCAACCTCGCTCTCAGCCTGAAGGAAGCATCCGCCTACCTTGGGCAGCTGAGCGGCCATGTATTCGGGAATGTCGTTCTGGGGAGTGATGGGGTAGCCGAAGAAGAAATGACAGCCGGCCTGGATAGCGGCCTCGGCAACTGCTTCGGAGCCCTTCATGAGTTTCTTTGCCATGTTTCTTTCCTCCTGATTAGTCCTTTTCGATGGTGATTACCGCATCGGGGCAGGTGCGTGCGCAGCTTGCGCATGCAACGCAGGCGGCCTGATCGATGATCTCTGCGGGGTGATAGCCCTTCTCGTTGAGCTTATGCTTTGCAAGCTCAAGGATCTTTTTCGGACATGCACGCACACAAAGACCGCAGCCCTTGCAGCGACTCTCGTCGATGGTAAGTTTGACCATAAGATGACCTCCTTGAATTTGCGGCTTGCACCGCATTTGTCCATGCTCTATTATAGCACTATCGCCGCAAATAACAAATACCAAATTTCAAGATATATCTTTTTTTGCTACACTTTTTTCAGCCCGTTTATCTGTGAACAGAGGAACATAGAAAGGATCCGCTTTTTTTGCAGATCCTTTGTAAGAATACTATGTTTGCGTTCAGTTTTCGGTTTCGGTCTTTAAGGGCACTTCTTCGGAAACGGCCTCGACGGCTTCTTCGACAGCGGCCTCCGCTTCCTTGACAGCTTCTTCTGCCGCTTCCTCGACGGCTTCGGCAGTCTCTTCAACTGCTTCGGCGGTTTCCTCGGCGGCATCTTCAACGCTTTCGGTTATTTCACCGTCCCCGTCGGGCTCGTAGTCGGCATATTCCTGGTCGGGATAGATATAGCCCTCTTCGCCTTCTGCCGGGAGCTTTTCTTCATAAAGCTCCGGGTGCAGCTTTTCGTGCCTGTGAAGCAGGATGAAGCCGATTATTCCGCCGACGACCATCGCGATGCTGATCCACTGGGAGGTGGAGAGGCCCAGGAAGATGCCGCGGATCTCATCGTAGCGGCCGTACTCAAGGAAGAACCTCTCGATGCCGTAGAGCAGCATATAGAGGAAGAGCACGCTCCTGCGCTTGATGTTCTTGCGGGTATAGAGCAGCAGAATGATGAAGATGATAATGTTGCAGCAGCTTTCAACGAGCTGGATCGGGAAGACCGGCACGCCGACGGGAGCGCCGCCGATGGGGTTCTTGTAGATGACGGAGATCGGAGTATCGATGCAGCGTCCGTAGCAGCAGCCCGCAAGGAAGCAGCCGACGCGGCCGATCGCGTGCGCAAGCGGCACGGAGGGCACGATGCAGGCGGCGTAATCGAGGAAGCGCTGCTTCTTTATCTTAAGATAGATGAATGCGGCGAGAAAACCGGCGATGATCGCGCCGTAGAAGACAAGGCCGCCGTTCTTGAAGGTTGAGAAACTGCCGTTCTTGATGCTCTCCCAGATCTCACTGAGGGGATAGGTCACGAAGATGTAGAGCAGGTAGGCGCCGGCAAGGCCGCAGATGATGGCGATTATCGCCATGTTGGAAAAGATGTCAAGATCCAGCTTGGCCTTCTTGGCGCGGAAATAGCTGATCAGCAGCGCGGTGATGAGCGCGATCGCCATCATCAGCCCGTAACTGGGGATCTTAAGCCCCAGAATCTCGATAAACGGATGCATATTAGCTCTCCTTTTTATTTATACTCAAGCGGCAAAGCCGTTTTCATTATCCTTTATAATAAACGATTTTCATTCCTGTGTCAATCCACATCGTCCGTATCCTCGGGGGAGACGGAAAGAAGATCGACGGGATTTTCGTCCGGCGATGAAGGCAGGGCCTCCACCTTTTCAAGCGCCTTGCGGATCTGCCTCGTACGCACGCCCACGAGCTTGTCGAGATCGTCATTCGCCTTGAGAAGCGCGCGGCGCGTATTGGTGAGCACGTCGTCAAAGGTGCCGAACTCCTTCTTGATCTGCGCAAGGATCTGCCAGACCTCGCCGGATCGCTTCTGGATGGCAAGGGTCCTGAAGCCCATCTGAAGGCTGTTTAGCAGCGCGGCCATGGTGGAGGGGCCGGAGATATTGATCCTGAACCGCGACTGCAGCGTTTCGATCAAGCCCAGCCTCACGGCCTCGGCATACAGACCTTCGGTCGGCAGGAACATGACGGCGAAATTCGTCGTGCGGGGAGGATTGATGTATTTATCATGGATGTCCTTTGCAAAGCGTATCAGCGAATCGCGGAGCGAACGTCGCGCGGCGTCGACGGCGTCGGGATCACCGGATTCATAGGCATCGTTGAGCCGGATGTACATATCGGCGGGGAACTTGCTGTCGATAGGCAGGAAGACGGGCGTGTCGCCGTTGTTCGGGAGCTTGACCGCGAATTCGACTCTTTCATTCGTGCCCTTGCCCGCGTCGAAATTGAGTACGTACTGCTCGGGAGCGAGCACTTCCTCGAGGATGGAGCGAAGCTGGATCTCACCCAAAGTACCGCGGGTTTTGACGTTGGAGAGCACTTTCTTAAGGTCGCCCACGCCGCTTGCGAGGGACTGCATCTCGCCAAGGCCCTTATAGACCTCCGTCAGTCTTTCGTCCACGCGCTTGAAGCTCTCGGATAGGCGTTCGTTGAGCGTCTGCTGGAGCTTTTCGTTCACGACGCCGCGGATCGAATCAAGCTGGCGTTCGTTGGTCTCACGAAGCTCCTTGAGCGAAGTTTCAATAGCTCGGAGCTGTTCGCCGACCTGCGATCTAAGCGCATCCTGCTTGGTGCCGAGCTGTTTTTCAAGAAAGCTCTGGCGGTCGGTGATGGTGGTCTTAAGCGCATCCTGACCGTGAGAGACGCCGGAGAAGAGACCGTCCATCCTTAGTGAAATGCTTTCGGAGAGCGAGCTCTTGAGCTGCTCGATATCCCGCGCGTGCTCGTCCTGCACGGCGCCGATGCGCACGTTGAAACGCGCCTCGAACTCGGCGACTGCCTTTGCCGCCGCATCCTGGCACGCCCGCGTTATATTGAGCGCATCGTTCTGACGCATGAGCGCCAGCCTGATGAGCATAAAAGCGATGAACGCCCCGAAGAGCACGACGACGGATATAAGGATTATGAATTGATAAGCGGGCATAGATTCAACGATCGGAAGGGAGGCATTCAGCGCTCATAGGGTATTTTATCGATAAGAGAAACAGCGATTATGCCGATGACAGCGCAGACGGCATACTGGATCATATTCCATGTAAGGTCGAAGAAAGCGACGTGCGCTTCAAAAGCGCCGAAGGCGGATAGCATCAGCTCATAGGCAAGGTAACCCAAAGGCACGATAAGGCCGGAGATGATGCAGGCAAGCGGCTTGAAGCGAAGCTTCCTGAGCAGCAGAAAGCAGACGAACGCCGTTAAAGCCTTGATGATGACGGTACCGGGAACGTAGATCCCGTAACCGAGGATAAGATCGGCAATGGCGCTGCCGACAGCCGCGACCGCGGCGCAGTGCCAGCCGCCGATCACAAATGCCGCCGCATGAATGAATGCGTCGCCGAGGTTGATATAGCCGTGCCCGCCGGCCAGCGGAATGCTTATCAGCGTACCGACCGTGATAAGCGCCGCGAAAAGCCCGCAGAGAACGAGGAGCTTGGTGGGATCCTTGGAAGATCCGTTGAGATTAGTCATGATTCTATGTATTAAAGCAGGCATAGCCCGCTAAGAAAACGGCCGGGCCGCATCCTTTGTTTCGGGTGCTCACCGCGGCCGCAGGATTCAGTTGTTCTTCTGTTTGTTCTTATTCTTGAAATAGAGCCAGATCTCGATACCGCCGAGCAGCGCTATAAGCGCGAGCGCGGCAAAGAAGATGATCTCGAGAATGTGCCACCAATGCAGCAGCTTTTCGCCGCGCTCATTGATGGTATTGTCGATATTGATATCGACGATCGTGGTGCCGGATTCTCCGCCGGGGTCGGGCGTCACGTTCGGTATGGCCGATTCAAGGTCTTGATACTCGGCGTTGACTACGGCCTCATAAGAATACTCGTTTCCGGAGGGGTCGCTTGCCGTCAGAATGAACACCAGCTCGCGCGGACCCTCGAGCGTCAGATCGACGCTGAACGATTCTTCTGCGGAGGGCGCCAGCTCCTCGATGCGGTGGAGCTCGTAGCCGAGCTGGGCTTCGGTCAGCTTAAGTTCGGTGTAGGGCACGCGGCCGGTGTTGCGGACGTTGAAGGTCATGATGATGCGGTTTTCACTGCTCAGCTGCTTCGTTATCTCCGCGGTGAATTTGAGGCCCAGCGTATTGGGGTCGATATACGGGCGGACGGTATAGCTCGTGGTATTATCGGTGAATACCTTGCCTGAAGCATAGGTGCCCGTGATGGTAAAGAACACGTTGCGCACGGTCGAGGGATTGGGCACGAAATGCTCGATGATCTTGCTTTCACCGATCGCAAGGCTGAAACCGGAGGAAAGCGTTTCACCGAGATCGTTTTTAACAGTAAGCCCGCTCAGGTTCTGGCTGCCGTTATTGGTCAGGAACAGCGTGAACAGCACGCCGTCCGCGGTGGCGTTGCCGACGTTGACGCTCTTGGAAAGCTGCGCGTTCACAAGCCCGATCGTCAGATTGGAGATCGTGACCGAAAGCGCCGTGGAGCTGCCGTCGGGCGTAAAGGTCGCAGTGGGCTTTGAGGTAACGCTCTCGCCCTGCATCGTGTAGGTAAATTCAACGACCTTGGTTTCGCCGGAGGAAAGGGAGAAGGGCGAGGTGAGCGCGCTCCTGCCGTTGATCTTCTCATCGGTAAGCGTAATGTTGTTGAGCCTGCGGGTACCGGTGTTGACCATGGTATAGGTAAGCACAACGGGCTCGCCGGGAGCTGCGCTGGTGACGTTCGCCGTCCTCGTCAGACGGAGGTACGCGGTGTCAGAACGCTGCACCGTGACGGAAAGGGTCTTATAATAGTTGACGCCGTCGGAATTGTCGTGCCAGTAGATCGTGAAGGTGAGCGGCGAACCGATCATCGATTCGGTGATCATCATGGAACCGCGGAACGTGCCGGTGCTTCCGGCAGGAACGTCGGGCGTGTTGAACTGGACCCCGTAGCTGTTCGCGATGGAGATGTTCGTATAGGCGCCGTCGCCGGTATAGGGCGGAGTGGTCTCATAGGGCACCTCGGTCGGCTTCTCGGTCTCGACCGGACCGGGATCGTCGCTGGGCGCGGGCGTGGGAATGGGATCGAGATTCAGCTCGGGCACGCCGATGGAGCCGGGCTGGGAAACGCTGTTCCCGTTATGCAGGTTGATGATAATGGTAACGTAACCCGCGCTCGAAAGACGGGGAGGATCGGCCTCGATGGAAGTGCTGCTTGCGGCAAGGGGGTCAAAGGTGCCCGATTCCGCACGGATAGCATCCGCACCGAATACGGCAAAGCAGACGCCCAAAAGCATGAGCGCCGCGACCGTTACCGATACGATTTTCTTTCTGTATTTTTTATTCAAAGCAAACTCCTTATCCGAAGCATCATATTGCTGTGGCTTCATTGACCGCGCTGCGGCCTTACGTATGGAAACATGCTTTACGCATATTATTAACACATTCTACCATACATCATATTATTATACATCAACATTGAGCTAAGAGCAAGTTCTTTTTTTGACGGACCCGACTATATTTCCCCGCGCTGTCTGCATAGAAAGGATATAGAAGCATGAACGTCCGCTATTTTTGGTTCATTTCTGTACGATCTATTAAAAGGCAAATTGGACTTTGATTATTCTGCTTTTAATGATATAATGTCTTCAACGAAATACTCGTGACCTAAGGCAGGGATACAGTAATGAAATGGAAAGAAATAACGGTCAACACATCCGAGGAGGGCGTTGAAATAGTACTCGCCAGGTTCGATATGCTCGGGATACAGCAGGTGAGCATCATCCAGGGCATGGACGAGATCGAGCAGCTCCTGCGTTCGGCTGAGAAGTACTGGGACTATGCCGATGAAGCGGCTATGAACAAACAACCCGCCGTTCAGGCTTACGTATCCGACGTTCCCGAAAACGAAGGGGTCGAAGAGGCTGTTCGCGCATCGATGGAAGAACTCAAAACCATCGGCGAAGGACTCAGGCTGGATCTCGGAAGCCTTGAGATCAGCGTCCGCACCGTTGATGAAGAGGATTGGGCAAATAACTGGAAGCAGTATTTCAAGCCCACCGAGGTCGGTGAAAAACTGCTCGTGTGTCCCACATGGGAGGAGGTGCCCGAAGGCAACACGCGCGCTGTTTTGAGGATCGATCCCGGCATGGCTTTCGGCACGGGCACGCATCATACCACCCGCATGTGCCTTGAACTCCTCGAAAAGCATATTAAGCCCGGCGATATAGTGGCCGATCTCGGCTGCGGCAGCGGTATCCTCTCGATAGCCGCAAGCCTTATGGGCGCCGAGGAGACCTATGCGATAGATATCGATCCCGTCGCCGCTCGCGTCGCGGAGGAAAACGCGCTGCTCAACGAAGTGGATCTTTCAAAATACAGGATCCGCATAGGCGATATCCTCTCCGACAAGGAATTCAGGAACGAGGTCTCAAAGCTCAAATACGATATAGTGCTTGCGAACATCGTCGCAAGCGTCATAATCGCGTTCGCCCCGGTCTTCCCGATGCTGCTTAAGAAGAACGGCCTTCTGATAACCTCCGGCATCATCGACGACAGGCTGGACGAGGTGCTATCTGCGCTTCGCTCCGTCGGCCTTACCGTGCTCGAAGTCAAGAACGGAGAGGGTTGGCGCGCGGTGCTTGCAAGAAACTGAATCATATGCGAAGATTCTTCATTGATGAAAAAACGGATATGTGTGGCATAGTGACCCTTGTCGGCGATGAAGCGCGGCATATGCTCAATGTGCTCCGCATGAAGAAGGGCGACAGGGTCATCCTTATCGACGGTTCGGGGACTGAGCTTACGGCCGTCATTTCCGAAACTTTTGCCGCAAGGGACGGACGTGAATGCGAGGTGCATCTCACCGTCGAAGGCGCCAGGGTATGCGATGCCGAGCCGAACGTCAAGGTAACGCTGTTTCAATGCCTCCCCAAAGCCGGCAAGATGGAGCTCATCATACAGAAATGCGTCGAGCTCGGCGTCAGCGCGATCCGGCCCGTGCATTCGAGACGCTGCGTCGTCAAGCCTGAAAGAAACGAGAATAAACTGCTTCGTTACGAAAAAGTATCCCAGGAAGCTTCAAAGCAATGCGGAAGAGCGACCTGCGCCAAAGTCTATCCGCCCGCCGAACTGGAGGAGTGCGGTTTTTCGGACTTTGATCTGCTGCTGATCGCCTACGAGGGCGAAGAAAAGCTGAGTCTGAAACAGGCGCTCATGGAAGCAAAAGCGGGAATACTTGCAAATAAAGATCAGCCGCGTATCGCGCTGCTTATCGGTCCCGAAGGCGGATTCGAGCAGGAGGAGATCGACCGGCTGATGGAAAACTGCCCTAACGCCCGCTCGGTCTCGCTCGGCAAACGGATACTCAGAACGGAGACCGCAGGTATGGCAATGCTTGCAATGCTGATGTACGAGCTGGAGGAATGATATGCGGTTTTCTATCATCACCCTCGGCTGCCGGGTAAATCAATATGAAAGCGACGCGATGGCTGAACTGCTTGAGAAAGCGGGTCATATTAAGACCGAAGATCTTTCCAAAGCGGAGCTCGTTATCGTCAATTCCTGCACCGTCACGAACATAGCCGACCGCAAATCTCGGCAGATGATCTCAAAGGCGCACCGTCTGAGCCCAAACGCGAAGCTCATAGCCGCGGGCTGCTGGTCTCAGCGCAGTCCCGAACAGGCCGCCGGGCTCGAAGGCGTCGACGCTGTCATCGGAAGCACCGATAAGGCAAATATCGTCGGTATAGCCGAATCGCTGTTTTCAGGCGAAAACGAAACAACGCGCATTATCGTAAAGGACGTGATGCATGACAGCTTCTTCGAGCCTTTATCCGCAGTGAACGAGGGCAGAACGAGGGCATATCTTAAGATACAGGACGGCTGCAATCTGTTCTGCACCTACTGCGCGATACCGTTCGCAAGGGGCGCGCTGAGGTCGAGGAGCATTGCTTCGGTCAGGGAGGAGCTTGAAAAGCTGAACGAAAGAGGTTATCCCGAAGTCGTATTGACCGGTATACACCTTATGAGCTACGGCGTCGATCTTAAGGACGGCACTACGATAGCCGACGCGGTGAAGTGTTTCAGCGGTCTCGACAACATCAAGCGCATCCGTTTCGGATCGCTCGAGCCGCATCTGATGAACGACGGGATAATAGAGGAGCTGGCCGGAGAACCGCGCGTATGCAGGCAGTTCCACCTTTCGCTCCAGAGCGGCTCGGATACCGTGCTCGACAGGATGAAGCGCGGCTATACTTCTGAGCAGTATTATCAGCTCGTTCAAAAACTCCGGCAGGCATTCGGCGATGAAACCTCGATAACGACGGATCTTATCGCAGGATTCCCGGGCGAGACCGAGGAAGAGCACCTTGAGACGATCGCGTTTATGAAAAAGATCGGGCTCGCAAAGACGCACGTATTTCCGTATTCCCGCCGGAGCGGCACCAAGGCCGACAGGATGCCAGGCCAGCTGTCAAACGCCGAAAAGACCAGAAGGGCAGGGGAGCTGATAAAAACCGCAAAAATGCTTGAGGAGGAATACCTTTCCCGCTTTGATGGCAGCACTCAGGAAGTGCTGATCGAGGAGAACATGGAAGGATGCTCGATCGGGCATACGGATACCTATGTCCGGGTAAGGATAAACGGTAATTTTGCGCCGAATTCCTTCGTGCGCGCGATAATAAACGGAAGAGAGGAGGATAAAGATGGAGAACTGTCTCTTTTGTCGGATAGCGTCGGGTGAGATCCCTTCGAACAAGGTCTATGAGGATGAAAAAGTGCTGGCGTTCCGCGATATCGACCCGCAGGCGCCCGTTCACGTGCTTCTGATCCCGAAGCAGCATTTTAACGACATCCTTGAAGCCGACGGCGAAACGATCGCCTATATGCACTCCGTCGTTAAGCTGATAGTCAAGGACCTGGGCATCGACGAAAGCGGGTTCCGGCTCGTCGTCAACACCGGTGCGGACGGTATGCAGAGCGTGAAGCATCTGCATATGCACATCCTGGGCGGCCGAAGCATGCAGTGGCCTCCCGGCTGATCGATATCCCAAAACACGTGAGCCGGCGGAGTGGACCGTCGGCTCGGTTTTATAATTCGAATCAGCAATCAGAGGTTCTTTGTATTAGGACTATTCAGAGAATATTCTACTCAATACAAAAAGAGGTTGACAAATCGCGATTTTAAGTTATAATAGTCAACGTCGAATTGAGGACGGGTTCCCGAGCGGCCAAAGGGAGCGGACTGTAAATCCGTTGTCACAGACTACGATGGTTCGAATCCATCCCCGTCCACCAAAACCAAAGGGGCAGCAAACGCTGCCCCCTTGGTTTTGGTGATAGAATAAAAGGATACGAAGCCGCGAAAAGAAACCGCACCGGTGACGCGGTTTGCGCGATTACGATCTTAATATCCGTTAAAGTAATCTTTAATCCTTTCCAACAGCGACTTTCTTCTGGGCTTGTTTACAGCTTTGATCTTAACTGCAGGTTTGGACTGATCCGGCATTATGCTCTGACCATGGACTGCCTTAGCAGAATCCTGTTTAGCCCGTTCCGCCGCTTCCCTGTCGAGCTTTTCCTTCTCAATTTCGCAGCTGAGAACGATGGAAAGGGGATCGACCGCGTTATGAAGCTTTTCAAGAAAAGACTCCATCCAAGCCAGATCGCGATCTTCCAGTATTTCAGCGTCAAAACCGACTTCATGAGAAAGCTGATTTCTTATCCATCTTGCACGCTTTAATTTTTTTAATCGGTAGCCCACGTCAGCACAACGTTCGAACCCAAAACGCTCTTTGATTCCATATTGCGGATATACTCCGAAACGCCTTCGCTTGTTGCGTAAGCGTCCCTAATGAAACGATCGACGCTCTTATAGAGCTCGAGATATTCAAGATTTTTGTTTCTGATTTCCATATTCAAATAATATACCTGCGTGATCAGTCTTCAAAAGCGTACTCAAACCATTCCTCATCCGTCTGCCTGAACCCGACCTCAAGGAACATCCTTCTGCTCTGAGTATTGAAAGAATAGATATTTGCCCTGACCTTTTCAAATCCCTTTTCTTTGGCAAGCCTGAGCATCTCCGTAGCGCATCTGCGGCCAATATGCCTGTTCTGATAGGGCTTGCTGACGACTATCGCGATCTCGGCGTTGTCCCTCAGCGTGCAGTCACCGACGAGCTTTCCATTGTAACTGATATAAAAGCAGTCCCCGTGAGTGCTCAGGAAGGAATACATCGCGTTGAGTCTTTCGGCGTCATAGACGCAGTCGATATTATCGCACTGTTTGCAGACGTCCATGTCAAGATACCATTCAAGCGTCTCCTGCTCGTTCGGATAGTAAGGTATAAGCTCGATCTCATCATCGACAATCCCTTTGTTCAAAGCTTTCACCTCGCAAGCCAAGCCTTTCTTCCAGAAGATTATAGCATAAGTGAAGGTTTTCGGGCAATCTTGAATTGAGGGATTTGTCCTTGAGAACGAATTGTGTTATAATCTTCAGGCAGCAGATGCAAATCAACGAAAGGAGCATTTAATAGGGCATGCTCACAAAAGAGATCAAGATATCAAGCTTCGACGTTTTCCCGAACAGCATCCTGAAGCCCTCCGCATTGATGCGCCATATGCAGCAGCTCGCCCGCGAGGACTGCGACGCTATGGGCTGCACCTACCGCTTTATGCGCAGCATAAACACGGTATTCGTGATGACCAAATGCGCGCTCGAGTTCTTCCGCCCGATCCGCGAAGGCGAAATCGTCTCCGTCCGGACCTTCAATAACAGGATCGAGGGCATCACATTCACGCGTGAATTCGAGATATCGGCGGGCGGGGAAGAAGCGGCGCACGCGACCACGAGCTGGGTGCTCGTTCGCTACGATACCCGCGCGCTCGTTCGCCCGAAAGCGTTTCCCGTTCAGTTCGAATCCTTAGGCATGCAGTGCCGCACGCTGTCCGTCCCCCGCGCGTTCGACCTTTCCGAAATGACGGAGCGCGGCAGCAGGATCGTTCGCGTCTCCGACCTTGATGAAAACAATCATCTGAACAACTGCATCTATACCGACATCGCGCTCGATGCGCTCCCGTTCTTCGACGGCTGCTCGAGTTTCGTTTCGGACCTAAAACTCATCTTTCGCCATGAGGCCAGAAGGGGAGACGTTCTTAAGCTTGCGTCCCGCGAGCATGAAAACGTTGCAATCGTTTCCGCATTCGATGAAACCTCGGCGGCCTCATGCTTCGATGCGGAGCTGACCTTTAAAGAGGTGTGACCATGTGCGTGCGCTTCCTGATAGAGCATGAGAATGAGGAGATGAAGCCCTTCGTAAACGAGGCGCTCGTCTCCCCGCTTGCGGACCGCTTTCGGCTCATTGGCCGCGAGCTCGTGACAGCGGGGGAGGTGCGTCCGACCGACGTCGCTCCTGTTATCGCGCGTTCAAAGCGCGGAGACGTGCATGCGTTCCCGATGAAATGGGGCTTTGATATAGGGACCCGCGCTCCGATCGTGAACGCCCGCATCGAGACTGCGAGTGAAAAGGCGGCCTTCCGCGATTCCTATATCGACCGCCGCTGCCTGATCCCCGCATCCTGCTATTTTGAATGGGAGCATATCCCGCTTGAAAACGGCAAAACGAAAGCCGGAGCCAAATATGCGGTACATAAGGACTCCGGCCTGATCTTTCTATGCGGTTTATACAGATTCGAGAAGGGGCTTCCGGTTTTCACGGTGCTGACTCGCGAACCTGGAGAGGAGCTCAAGCACCTTCATGACCGAATGCCGCTCATCCTTCCAAACGATTGCTCGAAGGAATGGCTCGAGCCCGGGCGCGACCCGTCCGCACTGATCGACGCCTCGATAACGATGCTTCAAATCACGAAATGCGGCTAAAGCCTGTATCTAAGCTCATCAAAAGTCGTCGAGCAGCGTGGTGGAACCGCCGAGCTGCATCGTCTCCATGATGCGGTACCGGTCCATCTGCAGGTGCTTCTTCATCTTGAGCGCTTCCTCGATCGGGATCTCGACGATGCCGCCTTCCTGTGTGGCGATTATGGAATTATAGCGCCCTTCGACCATCGCGTTGACGGCGGAATAGCCCATCCTTGTTGCGGTCTCGCGGTCCCTTGCGGTCGGCGTGCCGCCGCGCTGGATATGCCCGAGCACGGTGACGCGCGGTTCCATACCCACGGCGTCGTGGATCATCCTGCCGAAGTCGACCGCGCTGCCCGCGCCCTCCGCAACGACTATCATGAAATGCGAGTTGCCTGCGAGCTTGGAGTTCTGTATGCGCTCGATGATATCCTTCTGGAAATCGACCTTGTGCTCCGGTACGAGGACGGCCGTTGCGCCGACCGCGATACCGACATACAGCGCAAGGAAGCCTGCGTTCCTGCCCATGACCTCGACCACGGAGCAGCGCTCGTGCGACTGCATGGTGTCGCGCAGCTTGTCGATGCATTCGATCGCGGTATTGCAGGCGGTATCGAAGCCGATCGTGTAATTCGAGCAGCCCACGTCGTTGTCGATCGTCGCAGGTATGCCGACCACCGGAACGCCGAGGCGCGAAAGCTCGAGCGCGCCGCGGAAGGTGCCGTCGCCGCCGATGGCTATAATGCCGTCAAGCCCGAGCATCTTGCAGGTGATGACCGCCTTTGCGCGGCCGCTGTTCTGCAGGAACTCGTCGCTTCTGGCGGTGTAGAGCATGGTGCCGCCGAGCGGAAGGATATGCTTGACGCTGTCGCGGTTCAGCAGCACGAAATCGCTGTTGATAAGGCCCTGCCAGCCCCTGCGGATGCCGACGCACTCGACCCCCTTCGCGACCGAAGTCCTGACGACCGCGCGCACGGCCGCGTTCATGCCCGGCGCGTCTCCGCCGCTTGTCAAAACGCCTATGCGTTTTATTTTTTTAGGTTCAGATTCCATATGGACACCCCCTTTTCCGAAAAGAGTATATCACACTTCATCTCGTTTTTCAACGGCAAAACGCAGTTTTATATATTTTATTTCAATGCATTCCCGGCTTATTGTTTTTTTGCGCTTATGGTCTTACAATAGAAACAGCGGATGCCGATAAAAAGGCGTCGGAAAGAAAACAAATTCGGAGGCAAACACATGGCAAAGATCCTTGTCGCGTTCTTCTCGCGAAACGACGAAAACTACGTGGGCTACAACAAAAAGTTTATCGAAGTCGGGCATACCGAGGTCGCCGCGAACAAGATCCGCGAGCTCGTCGACGCGAACCTCTTCAAGATCACTATGAAGAAGCCGTATTCAGAGAAGTACGACGTCTGCATGGCCGAATCCCGCGCCGATCTCGACGCCGACGCAAGGCCGGAGCTCGTCTCGATGCCCGTCAGCATCGACAGGTACGATACGATAATCCTTGCCTATCCCAACTATTGGGGCACCATGCCGATGGCCGTCTTCACCTTCCTCGAGGCCTTTGATTTCTCCGGCAAGACCATCCTTCCTCTCTGCACTAACGAGGGGAGCGACATGGGCAAGAGCGAGGAGCATATCAAAAAGCTCTGCCCGGGCGCGAAGCTCGGCACGGGCCTGCCCCTCTGCGGCAGCGGGGTAGAGGCTTCCAAGCCGTTTATCGAGAACTGGCTGCGCGAGAACGGCGTTATCTGAGGCATGAAAGCCGCATTGATTACCGGCGCGGCGGGAGGCATGGGGCTTGCCGCCGCAAAAAGGCTGATCGGCGAAGGCTATCGCGTCTTCGGCCTCGATATCCGGGCCCCCGAACCTATCGAGGGGCTCCGGTTCGTTATGACCGATCTGACCGATCCCGGAAGCGTTAATAACGCCTTCGCCGCAGTTTCGGCAGAGACCGATTCGCTTGACTGCATCATTGATATGGCGGGGATCTATATGCTCGATTCGCTGGTCGAGATAAGCGAGGAAGAGTTCCTCAAGAGCTTCAACGTCAATCTCTTTGCTTCGTATCGCGTCAATAAGACCTTCCTTCCGCTTCTTAAACCGAACGGCCGCATCGTAATGATCTCCTCGGAGCTTGCGCCGCTCGATCCTCTGCCGTTCACGGGGCTATACGCCGTCACCAAGGCCTCGGTCGAGAAATACGCGTTTTCACTGAGGATGGAGCTTCAGCTCCTTGGGATAAAAGTGATACTGATACGCCCGGGAGCGGTGAAAACGGGTCTGCTTGACGATTCGACGAGGGCGCTCGAACGCTTCACCGAGTCGACAAAGCTGTATGCCGTGAACGCAAAGCGCTTCCGCAGCATAGTCGACGGCGTTGAACAGCGCTCCGTGCAGCCCGAGCGCATCGCAAAAGCCGTTTCGCGCGCAATAGCAGCAAAGCATCCCAGCGCTGTCGTGAACATCAACAGAAATCCTCTGCTTTTGCTGCTGAACCTGCTTCCTTTTTCGCTCCAGTGCGCGATCATCAAGCGGGTACTGAAATAAGCTTTCTGCGAATTCGATAAAATATATTAACGTGCCGCCCGCGTTTTTGTTGACTTTGGTTCCGTATATGATACAATTTCAGTATCCGAACACCCTTAGGGTGCAGAAGAAAAGCAAAATCATTATGGAGGAAAACAATATGAAGAAGTTTGTGTGTTCCGTTTGCGGCTATGTCTTTGAAGGCCCCGAGGCTCCCGAAAAGTGCCCCGTATGCCATGCGCCCGCTTCCAAATTCATAGAGCAGTCCGGCGAAATGAGCTGGGCGGCCGAGCACGTCGTCGGCGTCGCACAGGGCGCTCCCGAGGACATCATCAAGGATCTGCGCTCCAATTTCCAGGGCGAATGCAGCGAGGTCGGAATGTACCTTGCCATGGCCCGCGTAGCTCACCGCGAGGGCTATCCCGAGATCGGTCTCTACTGGGAGAAGGCAGCGTGGGAAGAGGCCGAGCATGCCGCGAAGTTTGCGGAGCTCCTCGGCGAAGTCTTGACCGACAGCACCAAGAAGAACCTCCAGATGCGCGTTGAGGCCGAGCACGGCGCCACCGCCGGCAAGACCGACCTTGCAAAGCGCGCAAAGGCCCTGAATCTCGACGCCATCCATGACACCGTCCATGAAATGGCTCGCGATGAGGCAAGGCACGGCAAGGCGCTGAAGGGCCTGCTCGACAGGTACTTCAAATAATGACCAAAAGGATCGCTGCATTGATCCTTACGGTATTGGCGCTTGCATCCCTTGCCTGGTGCGTCGTCAATGCCGTTTCCTTGATAAAGGAGTATCTGAGTCTTTCGGGGCAGAATGCGAGCGGGGTCGATTATCTCGCCGTTTACATCGGTTTTTGCATGCAGTGCGCCGCTGTGTTCATCGGCTGTGTGTTTTCCGCGGTCGCCTTTTTCCTCGCAGACCGCAAATGGATAAAATGGGCCGCGGGTTTGACCGCCCTTCTGCTCATCGCCTCGGTACTCGTCGTGATCTCTTTCAGATAAAGGCAGGGTTCCGATGGGCCTTGTCGAGATACATTCCAAATAATCAGGAGGCACATTATGATCTGGAAACTGTTAGTTGAACTCGCTATCGGCGCTCTCTGCGGCTTCGTCGCCAACAAGCTTATGAACGGCGGCAGCGGCGGTCTGCTCAAGAACATCATCCTCGGTCTCGTCGGCGGTCTCGTCGGCGGTCTCGTCGGCAACCTGCTCGGCGTGGGCGGCGGCTGGGTCACCGGCATCCTGCTCTCGATCGGCGGCGCATGCCTCGTGGTATGGCTCGTCAAGAAATTTCTAAAATAATTAAAGGAGGATATCAAAATGAAGTACGTATGCAATGTCTGCGGCTGGGTCTACGATGAAGAGGAGACCGGCGTAAAGTGGGAGGACCTTCCCGAGGATTTCGCCTGCGAAGTCTGCGCAGTAGGCAAGGAAGATTTTTCACCGATGGAGTGATCATCCATTAACAAAAAAAGAGAAACGCGGATCCTTTGCGGGTCCGCGTTTTGCCGTATCAAAGGAGATTATTCGGTGCGCAGCGCGGCGACAGGGTCCTTCCTTGCAGCGATGCCGGCGGGGATCAGGCCGGAGATCAGCGTAAGTCCCATGCTGATAAACACGAGTATGATCGCCGCTTTGAGCGGCAGGACCGCGTTTATCGTCTCTATGCCGGTCAGCTTATGCAGGATCAGGTTCAGCGGTATGCAGAGCAGGACCGTCAGTCCAATGCCGATAAGGCCGGCAAAGAATCCGACGATGAGCGTTTCGGCGTTGAAAACCGAGGAGATATTGCGCTTCGACGCGCCGATCGAGCGGAGGATGCCGATCTCCTTAGTGCGCTCGAGCACCGAGATATAGGTGATGATGCCGATCATTATCGACGAGACCACGAGCGAGATCGTGACGAACGCGATAAGGCCGTAGGAGACCGCGTCGATGATCGTCGTTACGCCGCTCATAAGGAGCGCCACGTAATCGGTGTATTCGATCGCATCCTCCTCGTTTTCCACGCCGTCGTTATACTCCTTGATAAGATCGGTTATCGCTTCCTTATCGTCGAAGGATTCGGCGTAGATGCTGATGGAGGCGGGGGAGGCGCGGTCGATATAGCCGAGCTCTTCAAGCCGCTCCGAAAGCGTTTTGCCGGACACGGCGGCGGGCATGAACATATCGTACCACGAGGCGAGCGTCTGAACATCGTTTTCGGCGGAAACTCTCTCATCGAACATTGCGGCGACGGCTCTGTACCCGCTGACAGAGAACAGATCGTTGGGGACCGAGTTCTCGATAACGAGCCGCATGACTTCGGCGCGCGCGGTCTCCTCCTTGCGCGTCTTGATAAGGTTCTCTATCTGCTCCCGCATCATGGCACGAAGCTCGTCATCGTCGTATGCGGCAAGGTATTCGCGGATCTCGTCGGGATCGAAGCCGAATGAGACCGCGGCAAGCTGTTCGAGCGAGGCCCTGTCGGGATATGCCGTAAGGAAGCCCTGAACGGTCATCTCAAGCTCTGTCGGATCGGGCACGGAGAGTATCTTGATATAGGTCTCGACCTTTTCGGCGTCGTTCAGGCCGAAAAGGTATTCCTTTATCGAGCTCGCTTTCTCCTCGGCCGACGGCAGCTCGTCCTCGTCGATAACGAACGGAAGCGCCGCTACGACGTCGTAATTCTCGTTTTCGGGCAAAAGCTGCTCCTTTACGACCTGCGAAGAAAGAGTCCGTTCGATAATGTAGTCGGTCAGAAGCGAGGTGTAGCCGAATGAACCCGTGATCGGCAGGGAGCTCCTCGAAAGCGGACGGATTATGCCTACGAGCGTCAGCTCCAGCCCGTTCTTGACTACCAGTTTGAGCGAGTCCTCATCGTTCTCTATGTTTTCATACCCCGAACCGTCTTCGCGCCTGCGGTAAAGATCCGAATCGGTTATCAGGCGGAAGCGCTTTCCGATCAGTTCATCGAACTTTGCGCTGCGCGTATTCTCTTCGATCTCCTCGGAACGGAAGACGGTGCGCAGCATCTCTTCGATCTCCGACTGGTCGATCATGCCCATGGCGTAGAAGGCGTTGTCGACTATCTCGTAGTTCTCGCTGACTATGAGCACGATCTCTCCGGCTTCATTCGGCCATTCGCCCGCTTCAAGCGCATACTGCTCGGTGATCATCGGATCGATCAGCTCACCGTTCCCGCCGGGAAGCAGCTCGGACCACAGATTCAGCACGCTCATTCGGGATGACACCATGTTGAACATGCTCATGCCTGCGTTGTCCTCGCCGCTGCCCGCGCTGCCGAATACCGCCTTTGAGATATCGGTATTATGCCATTCGCCCTCGGAATCCTCAAAATAAACGTTCAGATGCGCTCCGTAATCGTATTGAACGGCTTTGATAAGCTCGCCGACTGATTTGGAATTCTTCTGTTCTGCCTGTTGACTGTCATCGTTGAGCTTCGCTTCAAACCAGCTTTTGAAGCCGGCAAGGTCGTTCTCCTCGCCGCTTCCTGTAAAAGCCGCGTTGAACATGCGGTAGAGCCTCGGGTCGGTGTAGACCCTGCCTTCCTCGCGCGGCTCGGCGTCCTCCTGCATGCTGCGCCTCGATTCCGCTAAGGATTTGAGCATGTTGTTCGGCTGCTTTTCAAGCACTATAGGGTAGGACGCAAGCGTTTCGCGCTGGATATCGTTGACGTAGTTCCTGATTCCGGTCGAAAGCGCAAGGATCATCGCAATGCCGATTATGCCGATGGAACCCGCAAAAGCCGTCAGTACGGTGCGGCCCTTCTTGGTCCTGAGGTTGTTCAAGCTCAGCGACAGCGCTGTCAGAAAGCTCATCGAGGTGCGCTTACCGACGCTGCCCGATTCTTCCTCTGTGACTTCTTCGCCATGGAAAGGATTCGAATCGTCGATTATCCTGCCGTCGCGGAGGCGCACGATGCGGTTCGCATAGGTGTCGGCCAGTTCGCCGTTATGCGTGACCATTATGACGAGCCGATCCTTCGCCACTTCCTTTAACAGCTTCATGACCTGAACGCTCGTTTCAGAATCGAGCGCGCCGGTGGGCTCGTCGGCAAGGAGCACGTCCGGATCGTTGACGAGCGCACGCGCGATGGCGACCCTCTGCATCTGTCCGCCTGACATCTGGTTCGGCCGCTTATGCAACTGGTCGCCGAGGCCGACGCTCTCAAGCGCCTTCTTCGCTTTTTTGCGGCGCTCCGAACGCGAAACGCCGGAGATCGTCAGCGCGAGCTCAACGTTTGCAAGCACGCTCTGATGCGGTATCAGGTTATAGTTCTGAAACACGAAGCCGATCGTGTGGTTGCGGTAGGTATCCCAATCGCGGTCGGAGTACTGCTTCGTTGAAACTGAATTGATTATAAGGTCGCCGCTGTCGTAGCGATCGAGCCCGCCGATGATGTTGAGCAACGTCGTTTTGCCCGACCCGCTCGGGCCGAGCACCGCGACGAATTCGCTCTCGCGAAACGAAATGCTGACGTCGTCGAGCGCGCTTTGGATCAGCTCTCCGGTCTTATATCGTTTTGAAATGTTTTGAAGTTCAAGCATCGATTTCTCCGTGGATTATCCGTTACACATAATATTATCAGGAAAACACGAAATATTCAAGGTCATTGAGATAAAAAGGAACTGCATCGCATACGGTGCAGTTCTTTAAGACCGATCATTATTTGATTTGATCACTCGTCCAGCATCAGCCGGATGATCTCCTTATCGGTCTCCGCCATGCCGAGCTTGGCAAGCCGGCTGACGGAGGCGATCGTGTTTTCGACGCCCTTCTTGACGATGCCGTCGCCGCCGAAGAACTGGTTGCCGGCTTCGAACATCTCAAGGCCCAGGATGCCGGCCTCGACCGCGGAGGCGATCTTAGCGGCGCAGCTCGCCTTGGCGCCGTCGCAGATAACGCCCGAATTCATGGCGACCGCGTTTACTACGGTATGAGCGATCTCACTGAACCTGCCGCCCCTTATGAACGCAAGGCCCGCAGCCATGCCGCAGCCAGCGCTGACGGCGCCGCAATAGGCGGAGAGACGGCCGATGCCGGTCTTAAGATGCGTTGTGACGAGGTTCGCGACGGTAAGCGCGCGCAGGAGCTCCTCGTGCGAGTGACCGCGCTCCCTTGCATAGACGATTATCGGCACGCTCGTGGTGATGCCCTGATTACCGCTTCCGGAGTTGATGACGACGGGCATTTCGCAGCCGTTCATTCGAGCATCAGACGCGGCTGCCGCGTACGCGCGCAGCTTCATGCGGATATCGTCCCCCTGAGCGAGCAACGTCTTGCCGATGTTCGCGCCGTAGTTGTTTTTAAGGCCCTCCTCTGCAATGGCCATATTGTAGTTGATCTGCCGCTCAAGGAGCTCTTTAACGTCGTCAAGATCGACCGTCTTGCCGAACTCGACTATGCGCTCTATGGAGAGCACGCTCCTGTCTGTCAGCCCGTCCTGCTGCTCTTCAAGCTCCTTTTCAAAGAGCGTTTCGCCGTTCTTCTTTATGCAGACGATGTTCGTGTGATACTCGATTATTCGCACAAAGGCGCTTTCCGCACCGGCATACGCGGTTATCATAATGTCGAAGATATGCGGAGTATCGGCGAATTTTACCTCGATCGGAACGGTCTTCAAAAACTCTCGCATCGCGGCGATACCTTCCCCGGTCACGTTCGAAATGACCTCAAGCTCCTTTGATGCGTCGCCCGCTGCGGCTCCGGCTGCAGCCGCGGCGGGGATCCCGCGAAGCCCGCCCGTATGCGGCACGACAACGGACTTTACGTTCTTAATGATATTTCCGCTGACCTCGATAAGCAGCCTTTCGGGCTTTGCCCCCAGCACATCTCGCGCCTTCGCGGCGGCGTAAGCGATGGCGATCGGCTCTGTGCAGCCCATTGCTGGCTTAAGCTCTTCCTTCATTATCTGAATGAACTGATCGTAGACGGTATCATGCCTTTCCATATTTCATTCCTCCGGGGGATTACTTACGCATAATATTATCACCGCAAGGCCATGCAGTCAACAGCGTTTGTCAATTCGGTATAGTTTGCGGTATTAGCGGTCGGGATCGGCGGTGTTTTTTCCTTACGGTGGAAGATCGTACTTGCATAATGACAATAAAGTAAAGTTTTTCAGGTGAAAAAGAGGTTCTGAAAATTCTTATCAAAACCTCTTGATTTTTTCGCAAAAGTGATTATAATATAGTCAGTTAGACATGGCTAACTGAAATGAAGGCGCCGAGCGTTTTATTTTTTGAGATGCGAGTTAGTCACGGCTAACTCAAACGAGAACGCTTGAAAACGATAGGCAAAACAGGGAACAGGGGTTCAGCTTTATGGATAAAAAGAACTCGAAAAGGCTTTTGATCGCGGGCATTATCGGATGCCTTCTGTACGTGATAGGCGACTTCCTCTTTGCCGCGATAGGCAGGGGACAATCGACCGAGACCATCGGTTTCATGGTGCGCGTCGCGTATCTTGAGATGGGCACCTGGCGCATGATCGCCAGCATACTCTGCGGCTTCTTCGGGACCTTCCTCTATTACCTGGGCTTTCATAGAATGTACGGTCTTTTGAAGCTGCACGTCGGGGAAGGCGAAAACAGGATATGGGTGAAGCTCTTCCGCGTCGCCTATATAACCGGAACCGTCGCATGGGCTTACGTACACGCAATGTTCATGAACGTTGCGCTGATATTCAAATACGTTTATCAGAGCTATGGGGATATCGATAAGGCGGCGGAGATCGCGAACAAGGTCTTCTGCGCGAACGCCGCGCCGATGCTTATCGCGTTCATACTCTGCGACTTAGTTCTGACGGTCGTTATGATCGTACTGGTCTGGAAGAGGATCATCCCTCTCAAAAACACCGCTGCGAGAATACTCGCCACGCTTGGCAACCCCCTGATGATGGCGGGCGTCGTCGGCAATCTGTTCGGGCTTATGCCCTGGCCGATAAACCAGCTCGATCATGGGTCGGAATCCTTCGGGCACGCTCTCGTGCTCCTGCTCGGGCTGATACTCTTAAGGGAGATGGACAGGGCGGGAGAGCTCGGGAACGCGGAGTTGTTCAATAATTGATATTGATATAGAAGAGAATTATCAGTTGTGAAAAGCATTAAGCATTCCCTTGAGAAAGGCAGGAGAAAAATGAGGCCCGAATATAAGAATTGGATGCCGAAGGGCATGATACTTACTGTGCTTGCCGTCACGAGCGTATTTCTTCTGTTGTTCATCGTATTCGGACTGACGGGCGTCGTCTCCGGAACACTCAAAACCGTGCTGTTCATCGTGTTCCTTTTGGGTACGGTGATAGGTATTTGCGTTTCTGTCTGGATGATACTCATGTACCGGGCGTTCGATTACAACGGCAACAGAAAGCTGTCGAAGCAGATCATAGATGGCGTAGCGGAATACGTTAATCTCCCAGAAGGCGGCAGATGCCTTGACGTGGGCTGCGGGAGCGGCGCGCTTGCGATAGCAGTCGCCAAGCGGAACCCGAAAGCCGATGTGGTCGGGATAGACCGCTGGGGCAAGGAGTACGCCTCGTTCAACAAGCCCCTCTGCGAGTCGAACGCCAAGGCGGAAGGCGTCAATAACACGAGCTTCCAAAAGGGTGACGCAACGCATCTCGACTTCCCGGATGAGAGCTTCGACGCGGTGACAAGCAACTACGTCTACCACAATATCCCCGGCGACAAACAGGCATACCTGCTTGAGACCCTGCGTGTGCTGAAAAAGGGCGGGACGTTTGTCCTTCACGATATCTTCTCCAAATCGAGATACGGCGATATGCAGGCGTTCGTTAAGAAGCTTAAAGGTATGGGATATGAGAAGGCCGAGCTGATCGACACGACGGACAAATTCATGAAAAAGGGCGAGGCCGTTTGGATGGAGCTCTCTGGCTCGGGCCTGCTCGTGGGGAAGAAATGACATTGCATTCCGAAGCTTTATTGGGAATATTGATCCCGTTCGCCGGCACGGCGCTCGGCTCCGCCTGCGTGTTCTTTATGAAAAAGGAGCTGAGCAGAAACGTCCAGCGCGCGCTGACCGGTTTTGCGGGTGGCGTGATGGTCGCGGCTTCAATATGGAGCCTGCTCATCCCGGCTATGGATCAATGCGCGGACAGGGGCGGCTGGGCGTTCCTTCCGGCTTTCATCGGATTCTGGCTCGGTATCCTGTTCCTGCTTCTGCTCGATAAGATCATTCCGCATCTGCATATGAACGCCGAAAAGGCGGAGGGCATAAAGAGCAGAGCTAAGAAAACCACCATGATGGTGCTCGCCGTGACGCTCCACAACATCCCGGAAGGAATGGCGGTCGGTGTTGTGTTCGCGGGATTGATCTCGGGTTCCGCCCAGATCACGGCGGGCGGCGCGCTGGCGCTCTCCATCGGTATCGCGATACAGAATTTCCCGGAAGGCGCGATCATATCGATGCCTCTGCACGCGGAGGGCAGATCGAAAGGAAGGGCGTTTTTGGACGGTACGCTTTCGGGAGCGGTCGAGCCGATCGTCGCAGTGCTCACGGTCCTGTTCGCGGGGCTGCTTGTCCCTGCTATGCCGTATCTTCTGTCCTTCGCGGCGGGAGCAATGATCTACGTCGTGGTCGAGGAGCTTATACCCGAGATGTCCGCAGGAGAGCATTCCGATATAGGCGTGATCTCATTCGCTTTCGGCTTTACGCTTATGATGGCGCTTGACGTGGCGCTGGGATAAAAAATGGATCCGATCGGGGGCGTAAGCCCTTTATTTCAGGGAATAGAGTTAGCCATAGCTAACAGGAGGAGAACTATGAATATAATAACTGTAAAGATCGACGGTATGATGTGCTCAATGTGCGAAGCGCATATATGTGAAACGATACGCCGCGCGTTCCCGGACGCGAAGAAGGTCAAAGCGTCGCGAGTCCGCGGCGAGGCGACTTTTGTGACCGAGGAGCCCGCGGACGCCGTAAAGCTTGAAAAAGCGATAACCAAAACGGGCTATAGGTTTATCTCGGCCGAAACCGCAGCGTATAAAAAGCGCGGCCTGTTCGGCTGATGGGGAATCGAATATCAAAACGGAGGTTAAATATGAAAAAACCTCTTTTGATTTGGTAGACAAAAGAGTTTCTTTGATGAGGGAGCGGGCTTCGAATCCCACAATGTCTAAAGCAAAGGAATAGGAAGCACCTAAAGACACTTCCTATTCCTTTGGCGGAGCGGGTGGGATTCGAACCCACGGTAGGTTGCCCTACACCTGATTTCGAGTCGTCTGAGAAATCAAGGCGTTAGCGGTATTTGAAAGCACATAACGGAAAATAGCGGAAGATAAAATCCGTTGATTTTATTAAGAAAATTGGACTTCTCTCCAAAGTGATCCAATTTTTCCAGCAAACATATAGAATTCGAATAATGCGAAAAGATGTGCTGAAAAAAGAAGGATTTTTGGATTTTGGAGAGAACTAGGAGAGAACTGGGGAGAAAACTGAAAAACAAAGATACCGTGCTTATCAACCTGAATTCAATTAAGGCGGTATTACAATGGACAAGTTTGAAAATATGCTCCGGGATATCGAAAAAGAATACCCGAACGACATGAACAAGGAGCAATTCTACAAAGTAGCACACATCAGCAAGGCAACGGCGCTTTATTTGCTTAAAAGCGGACTTGTGCCTTGCCGCGACACAGGCAAGAAAACGCGCAGGTACTCGATCAAGACAAAAGACGTTATAATCTATCTTCGCGACAGAGCTGCCAAGCCCTGTAGGTTTGCGGCTCCTGCCGGTTGGTATTATGAAAAATCCGGCGTTCGTCGTCAGGGGGACATTGTCAAAGAAACAATGCTTGCTCTTGATGATGAGAAAATAACCAAGCTCAGACAATTCTTTGAAAAAGAACTATCCGAATACGATGATCTTATTACAGCAGAGCAGGTCGCGGCTTTTCTCGGTTATCACAAGAGCACAGCGGTCTATTGGTGCGAAAAACGTCGGATCAAAAGCTTCAAGGTCTCCGCGAAATATCTCATCCCGAAAATCTGCCTTGTCGATTTTCTGGTGTCACCCGAATCATTCTGCATACATCAGAAGTCTTTGATTCATAGGCAACTGCTTTGGGAGTTTATTTCCGGCATGGAAGAAGGAATAAATCATTTCCAAGACAGCTAAATGCTTATGTACTTACCAAAGCTTACACGGATAACCTATTGTGCATTGCTCTACCGCGTTTCTTGTTCAATCAGTACCGTTTGAATATTGTTTGCTTTTCAAACAATATTGTTGACATATTCAGCGCATGATGGTATAATATTTATAAACAATCCGTGCAGTA
>JAEEGL013758977.1_pt1 | contig 63844 bp, 53 predicted proteins | sample 9134231 | NCBI WGS metagenome assembly JAEEGL01 (sample SAMN16246548, study PRJNA631951) | gut metagenome | biome: gut microbiome; feature: rumen; material: fiber-attached | host: Bos | place: Iran: Karaj | collected 2018-10
CCTATGTTTTTTATTAATATCTAAACATCTAACATCATGTCACTGAACAAAGTAATGCTGATCGGTAACGTTGGAAGAGACCCGGAGATACGTTACCTTGATGGGAACAACCCTAACCAGGGAGCGACGAAGGTGGCCCAGTTCACCGTCGCCACGACAGAGCGATATCGTGACCGCAATGGAGAACTTCGCGAGAACACGGAATGGCACAACATCGTCGCTTGGAGGAATTCGGCGGATGTGGCGGAGAAATTCATCCGCAAGGGCACGCAGGTTTACATTGAGGGCAAGCTTCGCACCCGCTCCTGGACTGACCAGACCGGCCACCAGGGGTACACGCCCGAGGTCGCTGTTGACAGTCTCCAGCTTCTTGGCCAGAGGAATGACAATCCTGGCGCGCAGTCCTTCGGCTCCGCTCAGGAACCGCGCGCGGACGGGTACCAGCAGGCTCCGCAGCAGCCGCAATATCCGGCTGGTGAGCGGAGTCGAACCACCGGCCCTTCGACACCGGTTGGTGAGCCAAGTCGAACCACAGGGACCGGTTACCCGCAGCCGCAGCAGCCCATTGACATCGGAATAGACGACAATCCTTCCGACGACCTTCCGTTCTAATATTCAGAAATCCTTTAAAACCAATATTCGTAAGACATGAGTTCGAAACTTGACGTTGTCCTTGGCCTCCAGTGGGGAGACGAGGGGAAAGGCAAGATTGTGGATGTGCTGGCAGGTCGATATCCTGCCGTGGCGCGCTTCCAAGGTGGCCCTAATGCTGGGCATTCCCTCCATTTTGACGGTAAAAGCTTTGTCGTGAGAAGCATCCCTTCCGGAATATTCCGGGAAGGATCAGTCAACATCATCGGAAGCGGAGTCGTGCTTGACCCCGTGACCTTCAAGGAGGAGTGCGCGAATGTCTCCACAATGGGAATAGAGCCCAAGGAGAAGATCGTTATTTCCAAGAAAGCCCATCTCATACTCCCTACGCACAGGCTTCTGGATGCCGCTTATGAGGCTGCCGCAGGAAAGGGGAAGATCGGTTCTACGCTCAAGGGAATCGGTCCCACCTACACTGACAAGGTCGGACGTCATGGCCTCCGTGTCGGTGACATCCTCGCCCCGGATTTCAAGGAGCGTTACGCCAAGCTCAAGGAGCGCCACCACAGGCTTTTGAACGACCTGCATTTCGAGTACGATCCCGCCCAGGGAGAGGCCGAGTGGATGGAAGCCGTTGAGTTCCTGAAGGGTTTCAAGCTCGTGGACTGCGAATATTTTGCGGACGGACTTCTCAAGGAAGGCAAGCCGATCCTCGCCGAGGGGGCCCAAGGCTCCATGCTTGACGTGGACTTCGGATCCTATCCCTTTGTCACCTCATCTTCCACCACCGTCGGCGGAGTCTGCACCGGACTTGGCTTGGCTCCGTCGAGGGTAGGGAAGGTTTTCGGAATATTCAAGGCCTATTGCACCCGTGTCGGTAGCGGTCCGTTCCCGACCGAGCTGTTCGATGAGACTGGCGAGACTCTCCGTCGTGTCGGTCATGAGTTCGGGGCTGTCACAGGGCGTCCCCGCCGTTGCGGCTGGCTGGATCTTGTGGCCTTGAAGTACACCGTCATGATCGACGGCGTGACGGATCTCATCATGATGAAGTCCGACTGCTTGGACGAGTTCGACACGATTAAGGCTTGTACCTCGTACAAGGTGAATGGCGCTGAGACAAAGGAAGTTCCGTTTGATATCGCCACCGAGATCGAGCCGGTTTACACCGAGTTCCCCGGTTGGAAAAAGGATCTTACCGGGATGCGCTCCGAGAGTGAGCTTCCTAAAGAGTTCAAAGACTACGTGAAGTTCATCGAGGACTACCTCGGCGTCCCCGTCACCATCATCTCCCTCGGCCCCGACCGCGAAGCCACCATCGAGCGCTAAAGCGCCTTGAGGGCGGATTCCATGGCGTCAAGGTCGGGGGTGATGCCTGTCATAAAGGGGTATCCCGTCAAAGCCTGGTAGAGGAGCCATCTGTTTCCGGGAATATATGTCCCGTCGGCGGCGGCGAGTTTTGCTCTAGCGACCTCGTCGAAAGACGGGTTTTTGTAGTTGGCCTCGAGTATTACCTTACCTTCGCAAGCTCCCTCTCCGGCGAAGTCGTCAGCGGAGAACTCTTCGATTTCAGGGAGAGCCATGGGGAGAGTATAAATAATTAAGTCACATTCTTTTACGGCCTCCTTGAAGTCCTTTATGGGATCGGGAATAAAGCCATATTCAGGCATGGCCTCGGCGATGGCTTGGGCCTTCTCAAACGTGCGGTTCATCAGCACCGTCCCGAAACCGAGTTCCCCGGCGGCCACGGCCGCGGCCCTTCCGGCGCCTCCGCAACCCACGATCAGGGCTTGGGGCTGCTGGTAAAACCTGCGGCTAAGGCTCATCAGGAAGAACTGGTGAAGCTTGATGAAAAAGCGGTCTCCGTATTCCTTGATGAACTCTTCGACTATGCCTGGGTAATATGCCTCGGCGATTGCTGCCACTATGCCTGTGAAGTCGGAATTATGGGCGGCGATGCCCTCGGAGGTCTTCACGAGCAGGTTGGTGGCACCGATCCTGGCCACCGGCCCGGAAATAACTCCCTTTCCTTGCTCGGCGAGTTCCTCGACCCTGGCGTAGGCCAGCTCCTTGAACGGAGCTGTCACGTTAATCGCCTGATATTCATCGATAAACTTCTTGAAAGAGGTCTCGAAATCTGAGCCCTCAATCAAGTCGTACTTGTAAGCGCTCCCGTCAGGCTGCTCCTGCCCTTTATAAGCCGCATCAAAAAGAAGCGGACTCCTCGATGTCGCTATCGGATCCCCGATCAGGCCGTATTTTGCCATATTTAACGAATTAAATTATTTATATCATTGAATTGCTTTTCAAAGGAGTCGTCACCTATGAGCCATTGCCCAAGCACCTTGTTATTTGAATCAAGGAAATAGCTGGTCTGGAGGATTTTCCCGATGCCATTGTCCTTCTTGAACTCATCGTTTTCACTGATGACAATATAAGCGCCGCAATTGTACTTTTCGAGCAAGCTTCGCAAGTCAAGGCTGTCGGCTAAGCTGCCTTTGTAATAGATAATGAATTCCCAGTCCGGGTTTGCCTTGAATACCGAATCTGCGGACGATGTCCATAACTCCGATAAACATGGTTTCATCAAACCCTTCTGGCTGAAGTATAGAATGAATTTGTTTTTGGATTTATCCGGTTTGAAATCATCTGATCTCCCATCTTTGGTATAGACATGGGAATAATCATCCGGTAGAATGATCTTGTGGCCGGACTCGCAACAGCAGAGAATGACGGCTAAAATGCAGGTTATGATTGGCTTCAATCTCATTTCAAAGTGATTTCCGCAATGAGGCAATTTAAAGAATCGGGATCTTGGATAGCCGAGTGGCTCTCTATGAACGGCCTGAAGAACTCTTGCGCTTCTGGTGCCTTGTCTGGAGCAATCAATGCGATCAACTTCTTGCCTTCAAGGATTCTTGGTGAATCTTCGAAGAAATTGTTACCCAGATCCTTGCCTTCTCCGAACCAAATCCATTTACCTCCGATATCCATTCCATAGACCAGAAACGCCTTGGGCCTCTCCTGTACGACTACTTCAATCAGACGGACAGCATCGCTCTCTATGTATCTCAGCGGATAGGCGAAGGATGATCCCAAGAGAATCTTGGCACCTTCCTCCGGTGTGGGCGCATTATAATAATCACTGGCTAAAGCATATTCCCCGAAGTCAATAGAAAGATAGGGAATCAAGTCGCCACCATCAAAGCTGTATATAGTATTATTGAAGGAATCAATTAGAAAAGCTCTATTACCATGGCGACTCATCAAAGGAATTGAGCTTAGAAGCGGGAGGGCTTTATGCTGGGAGGGAAGGAAGTTTTTGACTTCGCCATCTTTGAGGAAACTTAACCGATGACCAGGTGCTCTCGTGTAGCCATAATATGCCAGTACACCTCCATTGTGGATCGTGGATTGCAATCCGGGTTCTATGATTTTGGATTTCCTCAATAACGATCCCTCCGCGTTGAGGTAAAAAACGCTACCATCTCCTGTAATGACAACGACAGAATCGTTTACGGCCTGGACTGTAGCGTCCGCTAAAGATATGACGTTTTCCGGATCATTCCTTCTTTCCGCGATTGTGTTTAGGAATATGCCACATGTGTCATAACGGGAAATGATTGAATTTTCCATGTCGCAGAGTATGTAGTCGCCTGAAAGATGGATCAATTCAAGCCTTGAGCCAAGCATGGGACCTTGCCCGCATCTGATAGGGATCAGTTTTACTGAAGAGATCGCTTCTGAGAAACTCTTCATAGATGTAGCAGCCTTGAATGGTATTGGATCAAGCGATTCTGGGCAGCGGGCCTGTTGGCACCCTGTTATGCTCGTTAACAGGATCGCTATCCAAATTATTAGGTTGTTACGCATCTTGTTGATAATTAGAGTTTTAGTGGTTTTAACGGTGCGATTTTCGAGACTGTTAAATTGCAGAAATTATTGAATATTAAGTGTTTATGTATCAGCCGTAAATCAAATCTCTCCTCCGCGTTGCCGGACGGCTTCGAAGAGGAGGATGGCGGCTGAGACGGAGACGTTGAGGGAGTCCAGGGCGCCGAGCATAGGGATACGGATGTGCTTGTCGGCGGCCTTGCGCCAGATGTCGGTCAGTCCGGTGGATTCGGTTCCCATAACGATAGCCGTGGGGCCGGTCATGGGGGTGTCGTAGTAGAGTGACGAGTCCTGAAGTTGGGCTGTAAGTATCTGGATGCCATTGGATTTCAGCCAGGAGATGGTCTCTTCGGATGATGCTGCGGCAACCTGTCTTGAGAATATGGCTCCGATGCTGGCCCGGATGAGATTGGGGTTGTAGAGGTCGGTCAAGGGGTCGCAGATGATGACGGCGTCTGCTCCGGCGGCGTCGGCGCTCCTCAATACCGCTCCGAGGTTGCCTGGCTTCTCAACGCTTTCCAACACCACGATCAGAGGATTCTTTCCAAGTTTGAAGTCCTCCAGCCTCCTTTCCTTGTACCTCATCTCTGCGATGATCCCTTCCGTGCCGCCCCTGTACGCTATCTTCTCATAGACGTTCCTACTGACATGGAAGACCTTGCACTCTTCCGGAATCGACAAACCCGCAGGGGAGGGTGTACCCCCTGAAGGACGTGCCACCCGCGGCACGGAAGCGGGGGGACCGGAGACGGAGGAAGAGGAAAGGGAACTTGTTCCCTTGACGGTTTCGACGGCTCTGGTGGGGTCGGACGCAGTCCGACTCCTGAAGGGGGTACAGCCCTCCCCGGAGGGGAAGAAGATCTCCGGGCAGATAAAAATGGTGTCGGGGACGAAACCGGCCTCGAGGCAGTGCTCTATCTCGCGGCGGCCTTCGACGACGAAAAGCCCGGCGGAGCGCCGCTCCCTGGATTTCTCCTGAAGCGCCAATAGCTCCTTGATCTTAGGATTCTGGCCCGAAGTGATAGTCTCTTCCACTAGTCTTCTTTCTTCAGGACCTTCTCGGGACGCATCTGAGGGAAGAAGAGGACATCCTGGATGGTAGTCTGGCCGGTCATGAACATGGTGAGGCGGTCGATTCCCATTCCGAGGCCGGAAGTCGGAGGCATGCCATATTCAAGGGCACGCACGAAGTCGTAGTCGATGAACATGGCCTCGTCGTCGCCATGGCTCTTCAGGGCGGCCTGCTCCTCGAACCTCTCCAGCTGGTCGATCGGGTCGTTCAGCTCTGAATACGCGTTGGCCAGCTCCTTGCCGCAGACAAACAGCTCGAAACGCTCGGTGAGATCCGGGTTGTTCCTATGCCTCTTGGTCAGAGGAGACATCGAGACAGGATAGTCGATGATGAAGGTAGGCTGGATAAGGTGCTCCTCGACGTATGCTCCGAATATGGCGTCGATCAGCTTGCCCTCGCCCATGGAAGGCTCGAACTCGACATTCAGCTTCTTGCAGGTCTCGCGCAGCTCATCCACGCCCATTCCGGCGAGGTCAACCCCGGCATATTCCTTGATCGCCTCGAGGATCGGGAGGCGGCGGTAACCGGCCTTGAAATCGACCTCGTTATCGCCGATCGTGACCTTGGTCGTGCCGTGGAGTTTCGTGGCGATCTTCTCGAGCATCTTCTCCACGAACTCCATCATCCAGATGTAGTCCTTGTAGGCCACGTAGATCTCCATGCAGGTGAACTCCGGGTTGTGGGTCTTGTCCATTCCCTCGTTACGGAAGTCCTTCGCGAACTCGTAGACACCGCTGTAGCCTCCGACGATCAATCTCTTGAGATACAGCTCGTTGGCAATCCTCATGTAGAGGTCGATGTCCAGGGCGTTATGGTGGGTGATGAATGGACGGGCGGTGGCTCCTCCGGGAATTGACTGGAGGATCGGGGTCTCGACCTCAAGGCAGCCGGCCTCGTTGAAATATTCCCTCATGGTCGCCACTATCTGCGCCCTCTGGACAAAGACGTCGCGGACCTGGGGATTGACGATGAGGTCGACATATCTCTGGCGATACCTGAGCTCGGGATCCGAGAAACCGTCATAGACCTTGCCGTCAGCGTCGGTCTTGACGATAGGGAGGACGCGGAGTGACTTGCTCAAGACAGTCAGCTCTTTGACATGGATGCTCAGCTGGCCGGTCTGGGTGATGAAAGCGAAACCTTTGACTCCGACGATGTCTCCGATGTCCAGAAGTTTCTTCCAGACCGTGTTGTACATCGTCTTGTCCTCTTCCGGGCAGATCTCGTCCCTCTTGACATAGACCTGGATCCTGCCGGTTGAGTCCTGCAGCTCTCCGAAAGAAGCCGCTCCCATGATCCTGCGGGACATGATCCTGCCCGCCAGGCATACCTCCTGGAAGTTGCCCTTCTCGGGATCGAAGCCGGCCTCGATTTCCTTCGCGGTCGTGTTGACCGGGTACAAAGGTGCCGGATAAGGATTAATGCCCAACTCCCTCAATTTCGCAAGAGACTCCCTGCGGATGACTTCCTGCTCGCTCAATTCAATGTTCGCCATATTATTCAGATTCTTCTCTTCGTTAAATTCTTAAAGATTCTTCACTTCGTTCAGAATGACAGCCTTTCCGCGCGATAGTTTACAAAAATACGACAATTAATCTATAAACCGAAATTGTTATTCTCTATTAAAATCATTATCTTTGTGTAATATGGCTAAAGAGCGCAAATGGATAATCAAGGAACCGGCTGATCCGGAGAAGGTGGGAAGGCTTTCCGCCGAGCTCGGTATTGACCGCGTTCTTGCCGAACTGCTTGTCAAGAGGGGAGTTGAGACCTTCGAGCAGGCCCGCTCTTTCTTCCGGCCGAGTCTTGACGACTTGCATGATCCTTTCTTGATGAAGGACATGGACATAGCCGTCGACAGGGTGCGCAGGGCCATAACCTCCGAGGAGAAGATCCTGGTTTACGGGGACTACGATGTTGACGGGACCACCGCTGTGGCCTTGGTGTATTCTTTCCTGAGGAGATATTCCCAAAAGGTGGATTTCTACATTCCTGACCGTTACGACGAAGGCTACGGCCTGTCTTATAAAGGAATAGACTGGGCGAGCGATGGCGGGTTCGGCCTGATCATAACCCTTGACTGCGGCATCAAAGCCAATGAGAAGGTGGATTACGCTAAGACGAAGGGAATAGATGTGATCATCTGCGACCACCATTTGCCCGAGGACAAGCTTCCCGCGGCCGTGGCTGTGCTTGATCCCAAGCGTGAGGACGACAATTATCCGTTCGATGACCTTTCAGGCTGCGGGGTTGGCTTCAAGCTGGTCCAGGCATATTCCCAAAAGTTTGGGATCCCGTTTGAGACCTTGATTCCTCTTCTGGACTTGTTGGTCGTGAGCATCTCAGCCGACTTGGTCACCATGGTGGGGGAGAACAGGATTCTTGCCCATTATGGCCTCAAGCAGCTGAATGAGAATCCTCGGAAAGGACTCGCCGCGATGGCGGCTCTATCAAAGCTGGAGCCGGGCCATCTGACGATCGACGACATTGTCTTCAAGATCGGCCCGAGGATCAACGCGGCTGGTAGGATGGAGACTGGCCGGCTTGCTGTGGAGCTGCTGACCGCGGCCGACGATCACCTCGCCAATGTCATCGGCGAGCGTATCAATGACAACAACAATGAGCGTAAAGGAATAGACCGGGAGATCACCCAGGAAGCTCTTGAGATGGTCCAGAACGGCACCGCCTTGTCAACCGGAGCGGCGACCATCGTCTATAATCCGACCTGGAACAAGGGTGTCGTGGGCATTGTCGCCTCACGCCTTGTCGAGGCGTTCTACAAGCCCACCATCGTCCTGACGAAGTCCAACGGGTTCATTACCGGTTCGGCCAGAAGTGTCGCCGGTTTTGATCTGTACGAGTCCATTGAGAGCTGCGCTGACCTTCTGGAAAATTTCGGTGGCCATGTCTATGCGGCGGGCCTTACGATGAAGGAAAGCAACCTGGATGAGTTTGTCCGCAGGATAGACAAGTTCATCGCCGGCAAGATCACCGACGAGATGCTCACTCCTGTGACGGACATCGACGCGAAGCTGGAGTTCAGTCAGATAACCCCCAAGTTTTTCAGGCTTCTGAAGCAGTTCCAGCCGTTCGGCCCTGGCAACAGCAATCCCGTTTTCCTGACCGAGAATGTCTCGGACGGCGGCAACGGACGTAAAGTCGGTGCCGGCGGTGTCCACATGAAACTTGATCTCATCGATGAGAAGCAGCCGTTCCACCAGATCCCGGCGATAGCCTTCAACATGGCGGATTATTTTGAATATATCAAAGCGGGCAACCCGTTTGACATCTGCTATTCGATCGTGGAGAACTACTACCGCGGCAACTCCACCCTTCAGCTCCGTATCAAAGACATCAAGGAGCGGGAGGAATTCATATAGGCTTCTAGAGACTGTTTTTACTGTGGGATACTTCTTCCGATACGTTCTTCTGGTCTTTTTAACTGTTTCTGTTACGGTTCTTGGATCGTGTGTCTCAAGAGATATCAATCAACGACTCTCCGACATCGAGTCCTATATTGATGTCCGCCCCGATAGCGCCTTGGTGGCCATCCGCCAAATAGACACCACGGCCCTTCGCAGACGTTCGACAAAGGCAAAGTATTCCCTTCTCCACGCCATAGCGCTTGACAAGAATTACATCGACACTGCAGACACCCGCGTCGTGCAGCCCGCCGTTGACTGGTACAGCCGCCACGGCAACCCGGAAGAGAAACTGAAGGCGTGGATGTATCTGGGAATAGAGCAGTTTAATGGCCAGAGATACAATGAGGCTATCGTCTCGTTATATAGAGCGGGAGATTATGCGTCAAAGGTTAGCGATCAGAACCTATTGGGAATACTTTACGCTATAACATCGGACACATATACAAAGACAGAGGACTATGTCCAAGCCTCATATTTTATTGACAAGTCCATTGAATGTTTCCATCAAAGTGGCAGGAAAGACCAGGAGGACAAAGAGCGCGTGCGCAAAGTCTTGAATTTAATACAATTAAGAGAATGGGAAGAAGCTGACGCCTCGTTCCAGGCGCTTCTCTCTGATTCTTCGTTGAGCGCTTCGTTAAAGAACAGGGTTAAAATAGATTATGCCCAGTTTCTATTGTCACCACCAATCCATAATGACTCGCTGGCCTACATATTGATTTCGGAGGCATTATCAGAGGGTGGAGTTCTTAGGGGGACCTCACAATGGTTCTCATATGCGTACCTTCTCTCTTCTGTCGGTAAAAAAGAGGAGTCGGAAGCTATATGGAGCAATCCTGTTTTTTCCGATGGAAAGAACAACTATGACTATTATTACTGGAAGCATCGTGATAAGTTATTATATAATGACTACAAAGGTGCGTATTCCTTATTATGGTCGGCGATGCGGTCACGGGATTCCTTGATTAGAGAGAGTTTTTATAGTTCTGCATCGAATTCGCAGCGGTTGTATTTCGAGAAGGTCAATCGTGAGCGGTCATTGATTATTCAGAACAAGAATAAACTGATTGGTATAGTTTTTCTCATTTTACTGATATCGATTCTTATGGCCGGCAATATCCGGAACTACTACAAAAGGAAGAATCAATCGCTGAGAGAAGATAACGAGCGGCAGGAGATGGCTGTCGCGCTTATGAGATCAGAAATGGCCAAGATTGAGAAACAACTTGGCCAAGAATCGATAGTGAAGGAAAGGGCCAAGTTTGCTTTTCTCGCTGATATCTATGATAATTACTATCGAGCATACTCGAGTGATCTCGACAGTGACGACAGATTAAACAGGATTCTTCGATCCAAGATCGGGGACCTAAGATCCTGCCCTAACGCTCGTGATAGTTTTGAGAAACTGATAGACAAAGAGATGGGGGGAAAGATGACTCGTTTCCGTCGGGATTTTCCCGACCTCTCGGACAAAGAGTATTGTATGGCCAGCTACATTTTTGCCGGATTCGACAACACCCTCGCCACCGTTATCATGAACGTTTCTTCGGTGGATAACTATCGGAAGATGAAAAGCCGTCTAAAAAGCAAGATATCTAATTCCGAGATAGGAAATAAGGAGGATTATTTGAGACTCTTTTAGCCTTTTGTCACGATTTTTTTGTTGTGACTTACGGAAATGGCCTCGGGGATAGCTCAGAGGCTATTCTTTTGTTTTGATTTGTCACGATTTAGATGGCTAATTATGGAATGTCTGAAGACATTCTTCCTAACTTTGCATAAGGATTAAATCATTTTAACCATGATAAAAAGAAGTTCTCTATTATTAGTTATCGAGATTCTGTTTCTATCGTTTTTGTGTTCTGAAACGGTCTATGCGACAGAACCTGCACCTTGTCTTGAGGACACCGTAATTGTCATTTGGCCTAACCCTGAGATAGATCCTGGAGGAAGGCCGAGATCTGAGGTGTTTGTCCCCATCTCTGCCAGTTATGATTCTATGCTGTCCTCGGTCATTCTCTATTTTACCTCCAATCTTGGCGAGATTGAGGTTGAGGTTTTGAACACCACGACCGGTGGCTGGGTTGTTAATAACGGTGGGACATATGATTATGATTACAACAAAACGATGATTTATGGTTTTTCTTTAAACTAAAGAGCATTTTCGTGCAAGATTTCCATTTTTGTGGATTATTAATATGGATATCTTTTAAAGGCAAATGAAAGCGTCTTTACTTGTATACCAAGTCGGCATAACAATTTAGTTCAAGTCGGTCATGAAAAAGTTATTAATTCTAATCCTTTGTCTTGCAGGTGTTTCCGCATGGGCGCAAGGCGAGTATGTCTCATCGTTGGAGATCGTTGGTGGAGCCGGATTCGGCAAAGGCCCTAAAGTGGTTATCTCCCCACAATATGTCGGGCAATATGATTTCGGAGGTTTCCGCATTGGCGCCGGAGTAGGAGTGCGCTACGCCCAGCCCTGCTATGAGGATGTGACAAAAAACGGCTCTCAAAACTACGAGTATTGCGGTACGATAGGCATTCCGGTTTTTGTCCGCCTCGGTTTTGGCGGCGGAAAAGTCTATGCCAATCTCGATGCCGGGTATTCAATAGGAATCATCTCACGCAAAGGCTCTGAGTTCATGGGAGACGGCGGTTCCTGTTATAGCGGCGTTTTTGTCGATCCGCACGTGGGCATGAGAATCGGGGGCAGGAGTGCCATTGCCCTTGGGGTGTTACTTCAGCAAGGCACAATAGGTACAAGGGTGCAGACCGATACGGGCGAAAGCCATAAGACACAATTCAGCAGCAAGAAAGAATTCACCCCGGCAATCAACCTCCGCTACGCCTTTTCTTTCTAGAAAACTTGATGTACGACGATGGATATGTTTAAGTGAGGAAACGACTCACTTCGCAAGCGCTTCGAGGATCTCGTGGCGGGCGGATCTTAAGTGGTCTGTGGACATGTCGTAGGTTGTCCAGTCATAGACCATCTGGCGGCAGATCTCTCTGGCTTTGGCCTCGTCCTTTCCCGCTAGCATCTGGAGCAGGGTATAGTCAGCGATGCCGTCCCGCATGGCCTCCAGACGGATGGAACCGTAGAGTCTCTTGTCGCCGGGGTAGATGATCCAGCTGTCGCCTCCGGGTAGGATATTACCGTTTTCAGTCTGGATCGCGGTGGTCTCGTTCCATGGATCCTCGCCTTTCCAATAGTTGAGCCCCCAGTGGAGGTAACCGGTGGCCCCGAAGCGGAAGTTGATCCAGTGCAGGAGCCTGGTTTTCAGGAGCGGCTGTTCCAGGAAGCGGTTGGCGAACTCTCCTTTAGGGTTCAGGCAGGTGTAAAACCACACCTCGTCGCCCGCGGCCTGCCTTTCGCGATAGAACTCATAGCCATACGAGTAGAAGTCCAGTTGCGGGACCCAGATGTCCACGATCTGGGAAAGCTCGTGGGAATGGCAGGCCTCGATTATCTTCACATCGGGGGCATAGCGCTTGAAGAAGCTGGCGATCGAGACGTAGGACTCGTAGTTGTCTCCAGCCGGTTCGTCGGCGATGTGCTGGCAGTAGATCGGATACCATCCCTTTTCCTTGATGTGGGAGGTCAGGGCGGGAATGAAGGCCGAATAATACTCTATCGCGGCAGGGTCGGACATCGGAAGTCTTCCTTTTCCGGGTACATCCACACCAAACGGGCTGTTCCATTTCCCCACACGGCCACCTATGTGCCCGGCTTCCAGACGCTTGAGAACCCCGGCTTCGATGAATATTCCCACCATCTTGTCGAAGTTGTCGAAGTTGAAACTCCAACTGCCACCCTCGCTGGTTGAGGTTATCGTTGACATTGGGATAAGGACCGTGTTTTGGTAACAGACCTTCATCTTGGACGCTATCGCCCGGATGTATTCCCAATACTCATCGCTAAAGATTTCCGCTTCGGGGTCGAAACGCCTCAATGCGGCCTGGCTCGAGTTGAACCAGTTCGTGATCCATAATTGCGGTTCCTCAAGGACCACCGGATAGACCTTGAGGGCGATCTCGCTCACAAGGTTGAAACCTTTGCCGCTCAAATGTATCTTCCCGTTGTAGACTCCAGGGACGGCATCTTTCGGCACGGTTACTGTGACCCACACGGGTTGTGTCATTCCGGCCGGGATATTCCGAAGGGATCCGTCGTCATCAATCGGGTCAGGGTACATTCCTGATGCTGAGCGGATCACATCGACTGCTGGATTCAATGTGGTTCTCCCTTCATGGACAAAGTCCACGAAACCAGTCGTGACTCCATCGAGGCTGTGTCCGGCACCATCGGTAGGGACTTCGACCGAAATCTTCACATCTTTGAGCTCAGCCATTCCCTTTAATGAATATTGGAAAGTGGCGTGCTCTCCGGCGGCAACCTCTTCAACCACAGTGTACGGCCGGTCGGTGACAGTCTCCGGAAGCAGTTTCACGAGCGGATCAACCCTGGTGAGGGAAACGCTGATACTCTGGCAAGAAACGGCCGCCAAGGCCACCGCGGCGCTGGCGAGAAGGTGAACTAATTTTCTCATATCCAATCAGTCTTGCATTGTGATAATATCCACAGCGGCGGCGGTGTAGTCGTCGCTGTCGACGTTGATTATGTGATGGGCTGTCTTCTCGTAGATTGGGGCGCGGGTCGTCATCAGTTCCTCGACTCTGGAGCGCAGGCTCTTTCCTCCTTTGAGCATGGGGCGGTCTCCCGGCCATGTCTCAAGGTTTCTCACGAGTGTTCCCACTGAGGCTTTAAGGTAGAAGCAGGTGGAATTCCTTCTGATCATCCTGCGGCAAGCCTCGGTGGTGACCGTGCCTCCTCCGAGCGAGAGAATATACTGGGAGCCTGTCAGCTCGCCTGTCATGAATATGTCCTCAAGGGCGGAGCGTTCCATCTGACGGAAAGCGGCTTCTCCTTCATTCTCAAATATTTCCGGAATACTCCTTCCCGTCATAGCCTCGATGTAGGTGTCGAGGTCGATGAGCTCCATCGAGGGGAGAAGCTTCGCCAGCTCTTTGCCGACACTGCTTTTCCCGCTCCCCATGAAGCCTATGAGGGAGATGTGACCCATGGATGTTTAGAATAATGTGGGTTCGAAGAATTCGCCTTCGTCAGGAAGGTCGTCGATGTCGGGGAGACTCTTGGTGTCGAGATCCTTCGCTTCGCTCAGGATGACATCAGAACCATCTGGCATGATGTCGATCGGCTCATCGCTGGCCGCGGCGGAGTCAGGAAGGACTTGGCCGGGCTCGGACGGCTGTCCGGCCTCATCGGCGTCAGAAACAATCTCGGGTTCAACAGGGTCAGGTTTATCCAACGGCTCGATGAAGCGGACCTTCTTGAGATCGTACTGGTGGCACTTCTTACCCTTCGCGGTGAAGCCTTTCTTGGCGATAAACTCTTCAGCATCAATATTCTCGGGCTCCCGGTGCTCGTATTTCTTACCGAACACCACCTGGAACTGCGGGTGCTTCTCGTCAGTTATCTCCACGAGGTATGACTTGGCCCCGGGAGCGATGAACGATTGGGGAGTGTTGTCGCTGAGGACAAAGCTGAACCTCTTGACATAGAATGCCTTGGCTGCGGCATCGTAATACAATGCCGTGTAGGTCTTGTCCGGGTCGAACTTCTCGATCTTCAAAATCTGGCCCTGGTAGCGGTTGGACACGTCGAACGATGTCGTGTAGAAAGTACCGTCCTTGAATATTGCCAGCACCTTGTCTTCCGGACCGAACTCGCCAAGGTACAGGCCCCTCTGCTCGTCGTTAAGCTTCTGGATGTCAGCGTCGAACCAGATGCCCTTTCCACCGATGGTCGAGACACCCTTGCTCTTCAGCTGGATCTTGGAGATCGCGAACTTCGAGACCAGGTTGCCCCTTGAAGTCTTGCCCTTGATCGCCAGGGTCGAGAAGTCGTACTCCATCTGGGTTTTCTTGAGCTTCGGGCGGGGGCGGAGGTATATTCTCACACTCTCGGCCTCGCCATTGTTGTTGACGGTGAACCAGAGGATTCTTGAGCCTTCCTTCCCGGTCGTTATGTCGTAGTCCTTGTCGCGGGTTACGCTCGTGATCGAGAACCTCTTGGCGTAGGATACGGATGTCTTGCCGTCACGGTAGATGACGTTGTAGATGGTCCTCTCATCGCCCCTGTTGAACACTCCCACGTAGAGAAGGTCCTTCCAGAAGAATGCCTTGTCTGTGACCTTGGTGATGCGGTATTTACCGTCTTTGGAGATGACAAGGATCTCGGAGAGGTCTGAGCAGTCGGACACGAACACTCCGTTGTCGTCCTTCTTAAGATTCAGACCCACAAAGCCTTCCTCGTAGTTGGCGTAAAGCTTGGCGTTGTTGCTGACTACCTTCGTGACGGCAATCGTCTCGAAAGCGGAGATCTCTGTGAGGCGCTTGAAAGGCTTCCCGTACTTGGCCTTGAGGCCCTTGAACCAGGCTATCGTGTATTCGGTGATGTGCTCGATGTCGTCCTTGACTTTTTCCATCTCGGCCTCGATAGCGGCGATCTTCTCGTCCATCGCTTTCGTGTCGAACTTGGAGATCTTGCGGACAGGTTTCTCCACCAGCTTGTGGATGTCGTCCATGGTGATCTCCCTGCGGAGAAGGTCCTGGTAGTTTCTCATCTCGGCGAACACGTCGTCGAGCTGCTCTTCCCAGCTCTTCTGGTCTTGCTCCAGAATCTTGTAGACTCTGTTCTCGAAGAAGATCCTCTCGAGGGAATCGTAGTGCCACTCGTCCTCAAGCTCCTCAAGGCGGATCCTGAGCTGCCACTCCAGAAGGTCCCTGGTGTGGTTGGTGTCGTAGATCAGGATGTCCTTGACACTGAGGAACTGAGGCTTGTTGTCAACGATCACGCAGGCGTTCGGGGTGATGTTGCACTCGCAGTCCGTGAAGGCGTACAGGGCGTCGATCGTCTTGTCCGGGGAAACGTCGTTCGGAAGGTGGATGATAATCTCAACCTTGTCGGTCGTCATGTCCTCGATCTTCTTTATCTTGATCTTGCCTTTCTCCTTGGCCTTGACTATCGAGTCCTTGATGATCTCTGAGGTCTTGCCGTAGGGTATCTCGGTGATAGCGATCGTGTTCTTGTCGATCTTCTCGATCTTCGCCCGGACCTTCACGCTTCCGCCCCTGGCTCCGTCACGGTAGTTGCTGCAGTCGGCGCTTCCGCCGGTGGGGAAGTCGGGGTAAATCGTGAAATCCTTGCCTTCCAGAATGCTCACCGACGCGTCCAGAAGCTCATTGAAGTTGTGCGGGAGGATCTTGGACGCCATACCGACGGCGATGCCCTCTGTGCCCTGGGCGAGCAATAAGGGGAAGCGCACCGGAAGCTCTGTGGGCTCCTGGTTGCGGCCGTCATAGGAGGTCATCCAGTGGGTGATCTTCGGGTCAAACACCACCTCTTTGGCGAACTTTGACAAGCGGGCCTCTATGTACCTCGGGGCGGCGTTGCTGTCGCCTGTGAGGATGTTTCCCCAGTTTCCCTGGCAGTCGATCAGAAGACCTTTCTGGCCGAGCTGAACGAGGGCACCGAGAATGGAGGCGTCACCGTGGGGATGGTATTGCATGGCCTGTCCGACGATGTTGGCCACCTTGGTGTAGCTGCCGTCGTCCATGTTGCGCATGGCGTGAAGCACGCGCCTTTGCACGGGCTTGAGTCCATCCACGATGTGAGGCACGGCCCTCTGGAGGATGACGTAGGAGGAATAGTCCAGGAACCAGTCCTTGAACATCCCCGACAGCTTGTACTTCTTGCTGTCGGAGCTCAAAAGCTTGTCGTATTTGCCAGTGGAGGACGCCGCCATTTCACCTGCGGACTCTTCCACTTCGTCACTCCCTTCTTCCTCGGGATCCTGAATATCTTCCCACTGATCTTCCGTAGACATATTCCTTACTCCTTATCTTTTACGTCTTATTCCTCGTAACCAAACCGGCGCAACTCCCTGCGGCTCTCCCTCCAATCCTCGTCGACCTTGACGAACAACTGGAGGAAAACCTTCTTCTGGAAGAAGTCTTCCATCTCGATCCTGGCCTCGGTACCGGTCTTTTTCAAGGCGGCTCCACCCTTGCCGATGATTATCCCTTTCTGGGAATCTCTCATCACGAGGATGACCGCGCTGATCTCGTACCTATCCTTGCCCTCCTTGAAGGAGTCCACCACCACCTCACAGCTGTAGGGAACCTCCTGGCTGTAGTTCTCAAGGATCTTCTCACGGATGATCTCCGAGGCGAAAAAGCGCAGGTTCCTGTCCGTGAACTGGTCCTTGTCGAACCAAGGCGGAGAGACCGGGAGCTTGCTCACGACAGCTTCCAGCACGCTTTCAAGATTGAATCTCTCTTTGGCGGACACAGGGATCACGGTAGCTCCGGGAAGGGTTTCCTGCCAGTATCCGATCAGTTCCAGGACTCTTGGCTGGTCGCTGATGTCGATCTTGTTGATCACCACCACGACCGGGCAGTCTACCTTCTGGAGCTTGAGGATATATTCCTGGTTCTTGTCACTCTTCTCGACCACGTCCGTGACGTAGAGGATGATGTCCGCGTCGCCGATGGCGGCGTCCACGAACTTCATCATGTCCTCCTGCAAGCGGTAGTTGGGCTTGAGCATTCCCGGGGTGTCAGAGTACACGATCTGGTACTCGTCCGTGTTGACGATTCCCATGATCCTGTGGCGCGTGGTCTGCGCCTTCGCCGTGACGATGGACAGCTTCTCTCCGACAAGGGCGTTCATAAGCGTGGATTTGCCGACATTCGGGTTACCCACGATGTTGACAAATCCAGCCCTGTGTTCCATGTTGTTATTTCCGTTAGACATAGGCCCCCATCCTGAGGACGTTGACCTCTCCCTCGCTGAGGAATCTCCACTCGCCCTTCTTCAGGCCTTTCTTGGTCAAGCCTGCGAAATAGACCCTGTCAAGGGCTTTGACCGTGTATCCGAGGCTCTCGAAAATCCTGCGGACGATGCGGTTCTTACCCGAGTGGATCTCGATTCCCAGTTTGCGATGGTCCTCGGCGTCGATATATTCCAGCTCGTCTGCCTTGATCACTCCGTCTGAAAGCTCAAGTCCTTCAACAAGGATCTTCTCCTTGTCGGATTCCTCAAGGGCCTTGTCCAGAATGACCTGGTAGATCTTTTTCTTGTTGTAGGACGGATGGGTCAACTGCTCGGCGATCTCACCGTCATTGGTGAACATGAGGATGCCGGTGGTGTTCTTGTCGAGCCTTCCGACAGGGAAGACGCGCACATGGCAACCCTTGATAAGGTCCATGACGGTCTTCTCAGCGTGAGGGTCGCTGGCGCTGGTGACGAAGCCTTTGGGCTTGTTCATCACGATGTAGACTTTCTCCTCGCCCTTGAGCCTCTCGCCATTGAAGCGGATATCGTCCTTGAGAACATTGACTTTCGTTCCAAGCTCAGTCACGACCTCTCCGTTGACGGTGACCACTCCTGCCTGAATCAGGGTGTCGGCCTCGCGGCGGGAGCAGACTCCCGAGTTGGCTATGAACTTGTTGAGGCGGATCTCCTCCTTGATGGGTGTGGCCACATTGTCATTGTCTGAATATGCGTTGTTCACCTGAGGATTCCTCGAGATCATCTGGTTGATGCCGGCCTCGTCGTTCGCTGTGAAGTGAGGACCGTTCTTACGGGGCTGTCTTTTGGGAGCAGGCTTAGCGAAAGCCTTCTGCTGGCCGCCGAAAGAGGGTTTGCGATCTTTGTTGAATCTCGGCCTGTCCTCTCCGTATCTGGGACGGCTGTCAGGACGCTGCGGACGGTCTTGGCCATAACGGGGCCTGTCCTCGCCGTAACGTGGTCTCTCCTCCCCGTAACGTGGCCTGTTCTCGCCATAGCGGGGACGGTCCTCATTGTACCTGGGGCGGTTGTCGCTTCTCTGCGGACGGTCCTGGCTGTAGCGGGGCCTGTCCTCATTGTACCTCGGGCGGCTCTCGCCGTACCTAGGACGATCCTGGCCATAGCGGGGCCTCTCATCGTTGAACCTCGGCCTGTCCTCTCCATAATGAGGCCTGTCCTCATTGTACCTCGGACGGCTCTGGCCATAAGGGCGTCTTTCGCCTCCCTGGCCGTAGCTTTGATGAGTATTCCTGTGATTGTCGTTACTGTAGGATCCGACTTTCCTCCTGGGCCTCAATTTACGCCCCTCTGATGAATAGTTGCTTGTGGATCCTTCGTTTCTCGCGTAATCCCTACGCTCTTCGTGGTTCTCATGACCACCGTTAAAATTTTCTTCCATGATTTGATGTGGCTCACGCCACTTTTTAAATTAATGAATAGGTTTCTTTAAATGATTATTTGAGTTTGAAAATGTAAGTGATTGTTCCTTGTTGCAATGCCGGAGCGTCCGCACTCTGGTTGAAGTGCGCCTTCATGGCCGCGGCCCTTGCCGCTGCCCATAAGGTCTGGTTGTTCACGGTGGTTCCCTGCCCGCCGGCGACGGCCTTTGTCACGTTGCCGTAGTTGTCCACCCAGATGTCGACCACGACCTTGCCCTCGTCCTGGACGGCATAATCCGGCCTGGGAAGTGCTCCAAGCACGCTGCGGCCCTTGACATGGGCGTTAGGGGCTCCTTCGGTCTTGCCGACCTGGGTGTTGCCCTTCGGATGTCCGGCCTTGAATTCGGCTGAAGGGTTGGTCGATCCGTGCGGGGCAAGGGAGGAATCCTTCTTGCTCATTCCCGGGAAGAGGGCATTCTTGTTGATCTCTTCCTTGGGGGCAGGGACTTCCACGTCTCCGTGGTCGTCAGGCTTGGCCTCGGCGGTCTTGTTGGGCCTGTCGGACTTCACTGGAGACTCGCTCCTCTGGATCAGCTCGACCGGCTTGGTCCTGTCCACATCCTCGGCCTGGGGCTGCCTGCCTAGCCTCTGTCTTCTGATCCTCTGGGGCTCCTCTTCTTCGAAATCGATAAGGAAAGTCTGCTCCTCAGGTGGCGGGTAGATATATTTCAGACCCGTGAACGCGCAGGAGAGCAGGACCACCAGATGGACGGCGACCGTCAAGACGATCCCCGTCGTGGTGGAGACTTTCGCCTCCTTCTCTCTTTCACGAAGGTACTGTTTCATCATTCAGGCTGTGTGGCCAATATTACTTTGTAATGGTTCCGCTTGGCGATGTTCATGATGGCTACCACTTCCTTGATAGGCACGCTCTCGTCGGAATAGATTGAGAATGTGGGGTCTTCCTCTTCCTGGAGAAGTCCCACCAGCCCATCCTCCAGATCGGCGAACTGGACAGGAGTCTCGTCACCGTTGAGGTGATAGGTGTAGGTCTCGCCGCCCCAGTCCTTGATGGACACGCTGACGGTTGGCTTGGCGCTCACCTGGCCCGTGCTCTTGGGGAGCAGGAGCTTGAGGGCATTCGGATTGACCAGTGTCGAGGTGACCAGGAAGAAGATCAGCAGCAGGAACACAAGGTCAGTCATGGAGGACATGGCCAAGTCCGACATTACCTTTGTGGATCTCTTGAAAGCCATTGTTTATTTCTCCTCTTCGTTGTCCGCAGGCTCGTGCAGAAGGTCCATGAAGTCGATGGTCGCGGTCTCCATCTTGAACATGAGGTTGGAGATCTGCGCGGTGAGGTAGTTGTAGCCGAAGTAGGCGAGGATACCGACGATAAGACCGCCGACAGTCGTGATCATGGCGGTGTAGATACCGCTGGAAAGCAGGGTGATGTCGATGTTGTTGCCGGCGTTGGCCATATTGAAGAAGGCCTGAACCATACCGAGGACGGTGCCGAGGAATCCGATCATAGGGGCGCCTCCGGAGATGGTGGCGAGAGTCGGAAGACCCTTCTCAAGCCTGGCGATCTCCACGTTTCCCATATTCTCGACAGCGGTCTGGATGTCGGTCAGCGGCCTTCCGATCCTTTCGATGCCTTTCTCAACGAGGCGGGCGACGGGGGAGTCGTACTTCTCGCAGAGGGAGAGGGCGCTCTTGACTTTTCCTTCGTGGATATAGTCGCGGATGTCTCTCATGAAATTCTTGTCGACCTGCTGGGCCTTGTTGATAATCCACCACTTCTTTCCGAAGATGTAGATGGCGATAATTGAAAGGATGGCCAGGATGATCATCAGCCAACCGCCTTTCGCTGCCATCTGGATCAATGAGAAACTCTGCTCGACTTGCTGCGGAGCGGCCTGCATGGCCGGCGCGGCGACATTTTCGGCTATCTCCGTAGCGGCGGAGTCAAGGCCTACTTGCAAAAGATGGAACAACATATTATAACGTACGTTTATTGAATATCAAACCAAAACAGGACGTGAGTCTGCACATATCACGCCACCAAACCGCAAATTTAGTGAAAAAAAACGACTTTTCCTTAATATTCTACCTTACATAGGAATAAAGCGTGGCCGGGGACGGATTCTCCAGCGTCGCTCCGGGTGCCGCCTTGGACCAGGGAAGCCATCCAGTCCTCGTCCCGGCGGCCCCTGCCGATGTCGAGAAGCGAGCCGACAACGGCCCGGACCATATTCCTGAGAAACCTGTCGGCGCTTATGGTGAACACCAGGTAATCCCCTTCTTCCGCCGGGTAGCCGAGCAACTTTACGTGGTCGGGGGTGTATGGCTCCCAGACCGCCTTGGTGACGGTGCAGATCGAGGTCTTGTTGTCGCTGCCGACTTTCTCGAAGCAGCTGAAGTCATGTCTGCCGAGCAGCAGGGTGGCGGCCCTGTTCATCTTCTCCACGTCGATGGGGAAGGTGTAAAGGTATGAGTATCTGCCCATGAAAGGGTCCTTTTTCCTGTGGATGAAATACTTGTATTCCCGCTGGGTGGCGTCGAACCTGGCATGGAAATCCGGGGCCGCAGGAAGGATCCCGTGAACCATTATTCCATGGGGTAGGATGGCATTTATTTTGTAGCCGAACTCCCCGGCATCAAGGTCAGGAACCGAGGCCTCGAAGTGAGCCGCGTAGCAAACCGCGTTGACCTTCGAGTCGGTTCTGCCTGCCCCTGTGACGGTGATTCTCTCCCTTAAAAGAGTCGAGAGGGCGTCTTGGAGACATTCCTGGATAGTTCTTACACCGTTCTGCATCTGCCAGCCGCAGAAGTCTGAACCGTCGTAGGAAAGGATGATCTTGTAGCGCATGGAATTGAGGTTGTTGTTACGCGAAATTATAAAAAAGACATACAAATGGAAAGTGTGAACATCAAAGAATTGAACGACAGGATCCAGCGCGAGAGCGCCTTCGTTGACATGCTGTCCCTCGAGATGGGCAAGGTCATTGTCGGGCAGAAGCAGCTCGTGGAGAATCTGCTGATCGGTCTTCTCGCTAACGGACACATCCTTCTTGAAGGAGTTCCTGGATTGGCGAAGACGTTGGCTATCAGTACTTTGTCTAAGGCGATCGACGCTCGGTTCAGCCGTATCCAGTTCACTCCAGACCTGCTTCCGGCGGATCTTGTGGGTACTATGATATATTCCCAGAAGGATGAGAAGTTCGAGGTCCACAAGGGCCCCGTCTTCGCCAATTTCGTCCTGGCGGATGAGATCAACCGTTCGCCCGCTAAGGTCCAGTCGGCCCTTCTTGAGGCCATGCAGGAGCGTCAGGTCACGATCGGTGACGAGACTTTCAAGCTTCCGGAGCCATTCCTCGTGATGGCGACGCAGAATCCCATTGAGCAGGAAGGCACATATCCTCTTCCTGAGGCGCAGGTGGACCGTTTCATGCTCAAGGTCGTCGTCAGCTACCCCAAGAAAGAAGAGGAGAAGCTCATCATCAGGATGAACAACAGCGGGGAGTTCCCCAAGCCCTCGCCGGTGATCAAACCGGAGGATATAGTCAGGGCCCGCGAAGTGGTCAGGGATGTCTACATGGACGAGAAGATCGAGAGGTATATTGTCGATATAGTTTATGCGACGAGGACTCCTGAGGACTATGGTCTTGGGAAGCTCAAGGACCTTATCTCGTTCGGAGGATCTCCCCGTGCCAGCATCTCCCTCGCGATGGCGGCTAAGGCCTTCGCTTTCATCCGCCGCAGGGGATATGTGATCCCGGAGGATGTCAGGGCCGTTTGCAACGAGGTGCTCCGTCACCGTATCGGGTTGACTTACGAGGCCGAGGCTGAGAACGTCACCACCGAGCAGATCATTGCCGAGGTCATCAATGCCGTGCAAGTTCCTTAATCTGTCGGATAATGCCATCATCACCTTCAGCAAATGAGCTTCTCAAGAAGGTCCGCAAGATAGAGATCCGTACCAGGGCCCTTTCGCACCAGATCTTCGCCGGGGAATACCATAGCGCCTTCAAAGGCCGCGGAATGGCCTTCAGCGAGGTGCGTGAGTACCAGTACGGTGATGATCCGAGGTCCATGGACTGGAACGTGACCGCCCGTTTGAGGGCGCCTTACGTGAAGGTCTATGAGGAGGAGAGGGAGATGACGGTTGTGCTGCTGATCGACATCAGCCGTTCCGGCTTGTTCGGGACCAGTGAGAAGACAAAGCGGGATCTTATCGCCGAGATCGCCGCGGTGTTGAGTTTCTCGGCCATCATCAATAACGACAAGGTCGGTGCCCTGTTTTTCGGCGGGAAGGTGGAGAAATTCATCCCTCCTAAAAAAGGACGCGGGCATTTGCTCCATATCATCCGGGAAATTATTGAGCTGGAGCCTTCCGAGGGAGGTACTGATGTCGGAGAGGCGCTCCGGTTCCTGACCAACGCCATCAAGAAGAAATGCACAGCTTTCGTGCTCTCCGACATGCTGGATGTGAACCAGGACGGCACCCCCCGCTACGAGGACGCCCTCAAAATCGCCAGGGGTAGGCATGACTTGTCCGTGATAAAGGTCCACGACCCGAGGGAGAAGACGATCCCTTCCATAGGGCTGGTGCACATCAAAGACCCGGAGACAGGAGAGTCGGCCTGGGTTAACACTTCCAGCAGGAAAGTCAGGGCGGAATATTCCCGTTGGTTCGGAAAGGTGGACGAGAACGAGAGGAGACTCTTTAACCGTTATCAAATAGATTCTGTGGACATCGCTACCAATGACGACTACGTCAAAGGGCTGATGGCCTTCTTCGGAAGGAGATGAGAATGAGAAAGTTAATTATTTCCATATTGTCTATGGCCCTGTTCGGGGCGACAGCTTTCGGGCAGAAGGGCAAGGAACCTGCCGACGGCTCGTTCCTCGAAAGGCTCCAGGAACGTGACTCGGTCCTTATCGGGGACCAGCTCCGGTATGGTTTCCATCTTCGGAATGTGCCGGAGGGAGTCGCTTTGATGCTGCCGGATTTCTCGAAGGGATTCATGCCCGGTGACAGCGTCGAGATAGTCCGTTCTTGGGAGGCTGACACCCTGAAGACCTACGGTCCCAAGAAATCCCCCAAGTCACGGGACATAGACTTCTCTGTCGTGATCACTTCCTTCGAGGAGGGGAAATATCTCCTCCCGCCCCTGTCGGTTATCAAGGAAGCTACACCAGGCGCGTTTGACACCCTGTTTTTCAAGCCTCAGGAGCTTGAGGTTTTCACGATCCCGATCGACACGGCGACCTTCAAGATCCACGACATAAAGGGCCAGATCAAGTATCCGGTCACTTTCGCCGAGGTGCTGCCGTATCTTGCCTCAGCCCTGCTCATCGCCCTTCTGGCCCTTCTGGTCCGCTATCTTGTCATCACTAAGAGAAAGAAGAATTCACTGGGGACCGACCCTGATGAGCCGGCCTATCTGGTGGCTCTGCGGAAACTGGAGAAGTTCCGCGGCGACAAATATTGGGCTAAGGAGAAACAGAAAGCTTTCTATTCAGGGATTACCGATGCCTTGCGGGAATATATGGACGCCCGGTTCGGGATTGACGCTCCCGAAATGACCACTTCGGAAATATTCGGGAGTCTGAGTCATTCGGATGTGCCCACGGATTTGTTCGTTGAGACAAGGCGACTCTTTGAAACCGCTGACATGGTCAAGTTCGCCAAGGCTTATGCCACGGATGAGGAAAACGCCGCCGCGGTTCCTCTGGCGGTGCGGTTCGTCACATCGACTTATCAGACCGATTCCGCTCCGGCCGGGTATTCCCAAGAAACCCAGGATGGCCAACCGAATCCGTCCATGACAGAAAACCAGGGAGGGGCTGAGTGATGTTTTTCGAATATCCAAAACTACTTTGGCTCCTTCTGGTCCCGGCGCTCCTGGTCTTGCGTTACATTCTCATCGAGATCAAGGACAGGATTCCGCACATGAGAGTCTCAAACGCGACCCCATGGAAGGCTGGAGGACGCTCTGTTCTCGGAATTGTCAGGCATATTCCTTTCATTTTAAGGATCGCCGCCTTGTGTCTCATAGTTGTCTGCATCGCCCGTCCACGCTCGTCCAGCAAGGTTGACCGGATCGACACGGAAGGAATTGACATCGTTTTCGCCATGGATGTCTCGACCAGTATGCTGGCCCGGGATTTCACTCCGGACAGGATCAGCGCTGCCAAGGACATCGCCATCGAGTTCATATCCCAGCGCCCCACGGACCGCATGGGAATCGTCGTGTTCGCCGGGGAGAGTTATACCCAATGTCCCCTTACCACGGACAGGGCGACTCTTATCAACATGATGAAAGAGATCTCGACTGACCTGATTGAGGACGGTACCGCCATAGGTAACGGATTGGCTACGGCAGTGGCCAGGATCAAGGATTCGGATGCCAAGAGCAGGGTGGTGATATTGCTCACGGACGGAGTCAACAACAGCGGTGAGGTCGCCCCCGAGACCGCCGCCCAGATAGCGAAGACTTACGGAATCCGGGTCTACACGATTGGTGTCGGAGCTAATGGAGAGGCTCCTTATCCCGTGATGACGCCTTGGGGAGTGCAGATCCAGAACATGAAGGTAGAGATTGACGAGAAGCTTCTTTCGAGTATCGCCACGACCACCGGAGGACGCTATTTCAGGGCGACGGACAACACCAAGCTCTCGGAGATATATTCTGAGATAAACAAGATGGAGAAAGCGAAGGTGTCGGTCGACAGTTTCCCTGTCTACAAGGAGCTTTTCGGGGGATATGCTTTGGCCGCATTGTTGTGCCTGCTCTTTGAATTATTGATCAAGTCGTTAGTTTTGAGGAGGTTGCCATGATAATTCTAGGTCATCCACAATATTTGCTTCTTCTGCTGCTGATCCCGTTCTTCTTTATCGGCCTTGCCATTTGGATGGGAGCGAGGCGGCGCAGGCTGCGCGAGTTCGGCGATGAGGCCCTTGTCGGAGAGCTTATGCCCTCATGGTCAGGCTCGAAGAAATGGGTGAGGGCCGTGATCTATTCCCTGGCATTCTTCTTTTTCGTGATAGGCTTGTCCAGACCCCAGATCGGTGCCAAGCTGAAAGAGTACAAGGCCAGAGGCGCGGAGATCATGATCGCGCTGGATGTGTCGAACTCCATGCTTGCCCAGGATTATTCCCCCAACAGGCTGGACAGGGCCAAACTGGCGATCTCCAGGATAACAGACAAGCTCCAGGGAGACCGTATCGGTCTTATCATATTCGCCGGAAGCTCCTTTGTGCAGTTGCCGATCACCTCAGACTATGTCAGTGCCAAGATGTTCCTTGGGAATATCACCACGGAATCGATCCCGATTCAGGGAACGGCCATTGGAGATGCGATCAGCACGGCATCAAGGAGTTTCAGCGCGCAAAGCGAGAACAGCCGCGCCATCATAGTAATAACTGATGGCGAGAACCATGAGGATGACGCCGTGGCCGCGGCCAAGACAGCCGCCGAGGCCGGGATCAAGGTCTACACCATCGGAGTGGGATCGGCTGAAGGTCAGCCCATTCCAATGAACGGAGGCCTTCTGAAAGACAAGGATGGCAATATCGTCGTGACAAGACTGGACGAGGAAACCCTGAAGGAGATCGCCCAGGCTGGCGGAGGAGGCTATGTCCATGCCGGTAACGACGAGTTCGGCTTGACGCCCATCATCAATGACATCAAGAAGATGCAGGAGGAAGAGTTCAGCTCCGTGGTTTTTGAGGAATATGACGAGCAGTTCATGTATTTCCTCGGGATCGCCCTGGCCTTGTTTGTCCTTGAGATGCTAATCGGGGAGAGACGCTCCCGCAGACATTTGTTTGACAAGAGATGAGAAGGTTTTTCAAATATGCTTTCGCGGTGCTCGTGCCGCTGTTTGTCGGGCTCAACCTCGATGCGCAGACCGACCGCCGGGAGGTCCGTTCCGGTAATCGTCATTTCAAGAAAGGGGAGTGGCAGAAGAGCGAGATTGACTATCGGAAGGCTCTTGTGAAAGACACATCCTCTTTCGCCGCGACTTACAACCTTGCCGGGGCACTGTACAGGCAGGATAATTTCGAAGAGGCCGGAAAGTCGTTGGAGAAGCTAAAGGAAGTCGCTCCGGGAAATGAGTATTCCGCGGATTATTTCTATAATCTTGGCAATGTGGCTGTTCAGAAGAAGGATTGGAGCGGTGCTGTAGAGGCTTATAAACAGTCACTTCTGCGTCGTCCTGAGGACATGGACGCCAAAGAGAACTATGCCTATGCCAAGCTGATGCTCCAGAAAAATGGTGGCGGAGGCGGTGGCGGCCAGGATCAGAATCAGGACCAGAACCAGGATCAGAATCAGGACCAAAACCAAAACCAAGACCAGAACCAGGATCAGAATCAGAATAATAACCAAAATCAGAATAATAACCAAAATCAGAATAATAACCAGGATCAGAATCAGGATCAAGGCCAAGGCCAGGGGAACGCTAAGATTTCTCCCCAGCAGGCCCAGCAGATGCTGAATGCTATCCAGGCCAGGGAGAAAGAGACACAGGACAAGGTCAATAAGGAAAAGGCCGCCGTGTTGAAATCCCGTCAAAAGGAGAAGAATTGGTAAAAATGATGAAGAGGATTATCAGCATATTCGCCATCATGGCTTTGGCCTTGTGGCAGACCTTCGACTCAAGGGCGCAAGACGCGATAAAGGTCGAGGCTCCGAATGTGGTGGGAGTCAACGAGCAGTTCAATGTCACTTTCATAATTGAAGGCGAGAAAAACCCCTCGGATTTTTCCTGGTCACAGGGAGAAGATTTCCAGCTCGTCTGGGGACCTCAGAAAGGCACGTCCACCAGCATCCAGATAATCAACGGCAAAAGATCATCATCCCGCCAGTCCACATTCACTTACATCCTTCTTCCAAAGGCTACTGGAACATTCCAGATCCCGGTGGCGTCCGCCACTGTCTCCGGCGAGAAAATATATTCCTCACAGGTCTCGATCCAGGTTGTCACGGACGGATCATCTTCATCCAGGGGAGGCCAGGGAGGCCAGTCTTCCGGCCAGGGCTCTTCCCAGGATTCGGGCTCGGAGGCAAGGCAGCGGACATCCTCAGGCGAGATCCCTTCGGATGATCTTTTCATGAGGCTGTCCCTTGGCAAGTCGGAAGTTGTGATCGGCCAGCCTGTCAATGCTACTCTCAAACTCTACCAGCGGGTGAATATCGCCGGTTTCGAGAATGCCAAGTTCCCGACATTCAACGGGTTCTGGAGCCAGGAGACATATTCCCCGACCAATGTGGAGTTCAAGCGCGAGAGCTTCGACGACAAGATCTACAACACCGCTGTCCTGCGCTCATACGTTCTTATCCCGCAGCAGGCCGGAACGATAACCATTGATCCCGCGGAACTGGTCTGCCTGGTCAATGTGCGTGTCAACAATGGCACATCCAACAGCATTTTCGACAGTTTCTTCCAGGACGAGTACCGTACTATCCGGAAGAGAGTCACGACCTCTCCTTTGAAAGTCAAGGTCAATCCTTTGCCTTCCGGCCAGCCGGCATCTTTCGGCGGTGGAGTAGGAAGTTTCGGAATATCAGCCCGTCTTTCTTCCGATGAGTTGAAGACTCACGACGCCGGATCTCTCGTGATCACGGTCTCGGGGCGTGGCAATGTCTCTCTGCTGGATGCTCCCAAGGTCAGTTTCCCTCCGGATTTCGAGGTCTATGACACTAAGTCGACGGAGAACACCGACAAGAGCAACGGAGGCACTTCTGGCAGCAAGTCTTTTGAGTTCCCGTTCATTCCGCGCAGCGCCGGCGAATTCACGATTCCTCCTGTGGAATATTCATACTATGACATCAACACCGGAAAGTACGTCACGCTCCGGACGGATCCCCAGCACATCAAGGTGGCCAAGGGCAAAGGCTGGGAATCTTCGGGACCTGTGGCTGTCACTCCAGGCGTGGAACGCCGTGACGTGAAGAGCCTCTCGAACGACATACGCTTCATATCCACCAAGAAACCGTCACTCAGCCAGGAGGGATCTTTCTTCCTCGGGTCGCCGCTTTTCCTCGTCCTTTTGGCTCTGATCATCGGAGGTGCTCTTGCCATCTGGCTGGCATTGAGGAAGATGGCTGCCATGAAGGCCGACGTCGCCTTGACGAAGAACCGCAGGGCCACGAAGATGGCACGCTCCAGGCTCAAGCAGGCGGGAGATTTCTTGGGGAAGAACCTCTATACCGCTTTTTATGAGGAGCTTCATAAAGCCCTGGTTGGTTTCATATCAGACAAACTCAATATGGACATGTCAGATATCAGTAAGGAGAACATCGCTTCCGCATTGCTCGCCGGAGGAGTATCCCAAGAGAACACCGACGCTTTCACGGGGCTTCTGGACGCCTGCGAGTTCGCCAGGTATTCACCGGATGCGGGCCACGATGCGATGAGCGCCCATTATGAGTCAGCGGTGGCCGTCATCTCGGCGATCGATTCCAGCCTGAAAGCCCCAAGGCAAAAATCAAAGGCCTCCCAGGCTGTCATCGCGATCCTGTTGTCTCTCGGTCTTTCTTTCAGCGCTGAAGCACAGTCCGGTCAGGTGACTCTCGTTCCTGCCGACACGACAGCGGTGTCCGGGCAGGAAGTCCAGCCAGGTTCATCCGGGGGTCTCTGGAAAGATGGTGTGGACGCTTACTCTGACAGCCGTTTCAAGGATGCCGCCCAGGCATGGGAGGCTCTCCTCGAGTCCGGAAAGGCCTCACCGGAATTGTACTGCAACATCGGTGACGCATATTTCAAGCAAGGCAATTATCCGAAAGCGATCTTGAACTATGAGCGGGCCTTGAGACTGGATCCTTCCTTCGCCGACGCCCGTTACAATCTTGATTTCGCCCAAAGTTTCACCCAGGACAAGATCGAGGCGGTGCCGGAGTTTATTCTGAAGAGCCTTGGACGTAAGATGTGCTATACACTCGGCTCAAACACATGGGCCGCGTTGTTCCTGATTTTGCTGGCTTTGGCCGCTGCCTGTACCCTTGTTTTCCTGCTTTCGGCTTCAACTTCCAAACGTCGGATAGGGTTCTATTGCGGGATAGTGTTTTTGCTTCTGTCACTGCTTTGCCTGAACTTCTCGGCCTGGCAGAAGCGTGACTATGGCAAGAAGGACAGCGCCATTGTCATGGTCCCGGTGTCCTCTGTAAAGAGCTCACCTTCAGGTGGAAAGGATCTTTTCGTGATCCATGAGGGCACGAAAGTGAAGATCCTTGATAATGTCGGTGACTGGCAAAATATATCCCTGGCGGATGGGCGCCAGGGATGGATTGAGACCTCGGCGATTGAGGTCATATAGTCTTTGGCCGGATTCTATTCCCACTCTATCGTGGCGACGGGCTTGTCGGAGAAGTCCCAAAGCACTCTGTTGATGCCGGGAACTTCGGCTATTATCCTGTCGCGGATGGTACAGAGCGTGGCCCAAGGAATCTCGACTGATTTGGCTGTGACAGCGTCTTTTGTCTGGACGGCGCGGATCACCGCTGCCCAACCCATGTAGCGCTTGCCATCCTTGATTCCCGTTGACTTGACATCGGGAATAGCCACGAAATACTGCCAAGGAGTAGTGTCCATCTTCTCGATTTCCTCCCTGAATATGGCGTCAGCCTCGCGGACAGCCTCCAAGCGGTCACGGGTAATGGCTCCAGTGCACCTGACTCCCAGTCCGGGGCCGGGGAACGGCTGGCGGTAGACCATGTTATCGGGGAGACCAAGTGCTTTACCGACAACCCTGACCTCATCCTTGTATAAGAGCTTTATCGGCTCAACGAGCTCGAAGTCAAGACCTTCCGGCAAGCCACCGACATTGTGGTGGGCTTTGATCCCGTCTTTAGACTCAAGAATGTCAGGATAAATGGTCCCCTGTCCAAGGAATTTGATGCCTTCCAGTTTCGAGGCCTCCTCGGCGAACACATCTATGAATTCCTTTCCGATGATCTTTCTCTTGGTCTCGGGATCATCCACTCCGGCTAGCTTGTCAAGGAACCTGTCAACGGCGTCTACGTAGATAAGATTCGCCCCCAGCTCTTCCTTGAACACGCGGACGACTTGCTCCGGCTCTCCCTTGCGAAGGAGTCCATGGTTGACATGCACGCAGACGAGTCTATCTCCGATCGCTTTGATCAAAAGGGCGGCGACGACTGAAGAGTCAACGCCTCCGGAGAGGGCGAGGAGCACTTTGTTGTCTCCAACCTGTTGTCTTACAGCGGCGATCTGCTCATTGATAAACTCCTGGGCTAATTCCGGAGAGGTGATTCTCTCCATTGTTTCCGGTCTCACATTCGGGTCCATTTCTTTCTGGTATTAATTATTTGTAAACTATTAATTGGTCAAAGTGTCTGCCCGCCGATGAACTCTCTCATGATGGATGTCGGCGGGATTGTCGCTATCTCCGATGGCTGGAGGGCGACAATGTAGTCCAAGAACTTCAGCAACCTGACAGTCTCGGTGTAGGCTGGCGAAGATGGTGATATGCGCCGGAGGAGCGGTTCGGCATAGTACTTCAGCAGCGGCAGCTCGAAGATCAGGGCCGAATTGAAGAACACGTCGGCATTCTCCTGGTACGGGAATATGTTTTTCATCTCTCCCTTGCGCACGCTGTCCCAGTGGAGGATTGTCTCCTCGGGGGTGATTCCCCTCACTCGGTTGTCCCTGACCATTCTCCGGAGCAGACGGTTGTCGGAAGTGGACAGGTTGCTGTTCTCGTCGATGTTGAGGGAGGTCAAGGCGGAGGCGTAAACCCTGAATATCCTGGAATCGTCAACGGCAGATGTCATGTCTGGGTTCAGGGCGTGGATGCCCTCCATGATGAGGATGTCCTTATCCTCAAGTCTGAGGGTGTTCCCGACGTAAGTCCTTTTACCTGCCTTGAAGTCATATTTTGGAATCTCCACCTCACGGCCTTCCAGAAGGTCGTTGAGCTGCTCGTTAAGCAAGTCCAGGTCCATGGCCCTGAGCGACTCGAAATCGAGCTTTCCGTCCTCGTCGAGGGGGGTCTTGTCCCTGTCCACGAAGTAGTTGTCGAGCTCGATAACTTTGGGCTTGAGCCCGAGAACCTTGCATTGCAGGGCGATCCTCAGCGAGGAGGATGTCTTTCCGCTGGAAGATGGCCCGGCGATCATCACGATCCTCTTGTCGGCCCGGTTCTCGTAGATCATGTCGGCTATCTTTGAGTAGGCTTTCTCATGCCTGGCCTCCGCGAGATTTATTATCTCTATCGCCCTGCCATCCTTTATCGCCGAGTTGAGGGTACCGATGCCTTCGATACCGATGATGGAGCACCAGTTTGAATAATCTTTGAGAGTAGCGGTGATCTTGGTCTGCCGTTTCATCGGCATAACCTTCGAAAAATCAGCCATTTCCGGCCCTTGGAGGCAAAAACCGTCGCCGATCCCGGTAATGTCGAATGTCTTGAGGAAGCGAGTAGAAGGGATAAGCGGACCGTGGAATGAGTCGGCTTTCCCATCCAGGTAATAGACGCTGCAGATGAAAGTCCCGATGCTCTTCTGGAGGCTGGCCTTCATCGGCTGGTTATTCTCCAGGAAAATCTCCTGGGCCTCATCCGAGTTCATCTTGACTCTCTTGAAAGGAAGATCCTTGGCTATGATCTCTTTCATCTTTTCCTTGATGGAGATGATCTCCTCGTCCTTGACGAAATAGACTTTGTTCCGTCCGTCCTCCATCCTGGTCTTCTCATGGAGCTCACAGTACAATCCGCTCGGCAGGGAATGGTCCACGACCAGCACCTTGTCCGGGTACAATTCCCTCACGGCATTCTGAAGGACAAAACAAAGGGACCTCAGGTAGCATCTCCGCCCGTCCGGGTGGTTGTAGCCGATGAATTCCACTTGATGGAATATCAGAGGCTGGTACTCAAGCTCTTTCAGCTTGTTGTCCACCAGCGCGGCGATAACGTCCAGCTTTTGTCCGGACTTGGGGTCTATAACTGTCTTACACCATCTTTTAGAGAGATCCTCCAGCGTGCCGCCGAGATGGATCTTGTGGTTTTTCCCGTCGTTCTTGCAGAAAACCGCGATTTCCGTGTTATCCATATATTACTGTCTATCCTTACAAATATACTCAAAATACCGGATCTTTCCGTATATTTACATACTTAATGGACCAATCATGAGACTTTCTTTCCTTATTGTCATGGCTCTGCTTCCTTTTGCCGGTCTTTCCGCCCAGACTTCAGCGGACGTGTTTCCGGACGGAACACCGGTTCCGGCTTGGTTTTCCAATTCTTTCAAAGTTGATTTCTCCACTCTTGGGGAAAGGTATGTCCTGACCGACTACGGAGTCAAAAGTGGTTCTCCCATTGTCCAGACAGAGGCGATCCAGAAAGTTATCGACCTCGCCGCATCGCGGGGCGGAGGTGTGGTAGTGGTCCCTGAAGGGGTATTTGTCAGTGGTGCGCTCCATTTTGGCCAGGGTACCAATCTCTATGTGGAAGGTACCTTGAAGGGATCCGACCGGGTGGCGGACTTCCCTCTTGACACGACAAGGATAGAAGGGCAGACTTGCCTGTATTTTCCGGCGCTTGTCAACATCGAGGATGCCAAGGGTTTCGCCCTCGGAGGTCCCGGTGTCATTGACGGGTCAGGCTACCGCTTCTGGGAAGAGATGCACGTCCGCTGGCGTTGGAACAAAGACGCCGCCAACAAGGACGGCCAGCGCCCGAGACTGGTCTATATTTCCGGCTGCTCCGATGTCACAGTGCAGGATGTCCATCTGAAGGACAGCCCTTTCTGGACCTGCCATTCATACCGCAGCGACCATCTCCGTTTCCTGGACCTGACGATTACGGCTCCTACCTCCGGGCTCACCGGGCCCAGTACTGATGCCATCGGCCTGGATAACTGCCATGATGTTCTCGTCAAGGGGTGCTACATGAGTGTCAATGACGACGGAGTAGTGTTGAAAGGGGGTAAGGGAACTTTCGCTGACCTTGCGAAGGAGAACGGCCCCAATGAGAACATAATCATAGAGGACTGCCGTTTCGCCAAGACCCATGCTTGCCTTACTCTCGGGAGCGAGTCGATCCGGGACCGTAACGCCGTGCTGCGCCGCTGCGTGTCAGAAGGAGCCCATGCGATCCTCAACCTGAAACTGCGTCCCGACACGCCCCAATTGTACGAGCATATCCTTGTTGAGGACATCACCGGAACCACCGGGACAATCCTGCGGGCGAAGCCTTGGACGCAATACTACCACAAGGAAGACCGGGCAGACATGCCTGTGTCCCGTTGTGAGGGCGTGACCTTGAGGAATCTCGACCTGACCGCCACCTCGCCTTTGGACATCGAGTTGTCCGGCCAGTATGTCCTGAAAGATTTCACTTGGGACGGGAAAGATATCCTCGCAGGACTTGAAAAACCGGTCTACACCCGTCCCGCTGTGGACATGACCGGTTATCCCATGGCCGATGACCACTTCGGGAGGCTCTATGCCGCGGCTGACGGGAAATATGTTTGGAGAAACTGGAAAGGAAGCTTGGCGAAGTGGCGCAAAGGATTACACAAGGAGTTGACCAAAACCTTGGGGCTTGATCGGATGGAATTGGAAATGAAGGACTTCCATCCCACCGCCAAGCAGTTTGACTGCGAGGACCTTGGCACTTACACCCGTGAGCGTTGGGAGATCATGACGGAGCCCGATGTGGCTCTTCCTGTCGTCATCCTTCGTCCGAAGAACATAACCACTCCCATCGGCTTGATGGTGACTCCTCATGGCCACTCCTTGAACACGGAAATGTATGCCGGGGTCTACTGGAGCGAAGAGGACCGGTCGCTTGCCGAGGATGGGGAGAGGAACATCGCGCTACAGGCTGTTCAGGAGGGATTCCTCGCCATCGCCCCGACTGCCAGGGGCTTCGGAAAGACCAGGGTTGGGGCTGACCTCAAGTCCGACGCCTTGTCCTCTTGCCACGATTACATGCTCCATGACCTTCTGATCGGCCGTACTCCGATCGGCGAGAGAGTCTGGGACATAATGAGAATAATAGACTGGGCTCTTGAGAATTTGCCTGTGGATTCCCGGAAGATTGTCGTTTCCGGGCATTCAGGAGGCGGAACGGCGGCATTTTATGCTGGAGCGGTGGATTCAAGGATCGCCTTATGTCTTCCTTCCGGCTCGTTCTGCTCTTTTGAGAAAAGCATCCTGGCGGTTCCTCATTGCTATTGCAATTACCTGCCCGGGATCCTGAATCTCGGGAATATGGGGGATATCGCCGGGCTGATGGCCGGCAGGCATCTGTGCATAATCCAGGGTAAGGATGACGAGATCTTCCCGCTGGACGGGGCCAAAGAGGAGTTCGAGAAGACCAAAGAGATCTTCCAGGCGGCTGGCAAGGGATCTTGCTCCCTGGCGGTCGGAGACGGAGGCCACCGCTATTACAAGGATCCGGCTTGGGCATTCATAAAGAAAAATATTTCTGTTTTTTAATCAGGTTTTTCTGTTTTTTATCAAGCTTGTTGTTTACGGGACGTATCTTTGCCCGGAAACAACAACTTGAACTATGCTCATCAATATCATGGCCGCCAAATGCATAGGCATCGAGGCGGTACCTGTCACAGTCGAAGTCGACATAACCTCAGGAATCGGGGTCCATCTGGTCGGTCTGGCGGACGTTGCCGTCAAGGAGAGCCTGTTGAGGACGATCACCGCCCTGCAGTCGCTCGGGTTCCATATTCCCGGGAAGAAAATCGTCATCAACCTGGCTCCCGCGGACATGCACAAGAACGGGGGAGGCTATGATCTGCCGATCGCCCTGGGCATAATCGCCGCTTCCGGGCAGAGGGCGCTTCCTGGCTTGGACAAGTACATAGTCATGGGCGAACTTGGACTGGACGGGTCGTTAAGGGAGATCCAGGGATCTTTGCCCATAGCCGACCTGGCCGGCTCAATTGGGAAGAAAGGCTGCGTCCTGCCTTTGGAATCGGCCATGGAAGCCACTGAATGCCAGGGCGTTGAGATCTATGGGGCGAAATCTCTCCTGGATGTTCTCCGAATATTGGAAGAGCAGGAGGATTATGATGACCTTCTGGTCTGGAACACTGGCCTGTACAAGAGTCTCCTGGGCCTCGGAAAGCCGGAAAGGTCCTCATCGGGAACGGACATCATGGATTTCTCTGAGATTATCGGTCAGGAGAGCGCCAAAAGGGGAGCGGAAATAGCGGCAGCCGGAGGGCACAACCTTATGATGATCGGTCCGCCGGGCAGCGGGAAGAGCTCCCTGGCCAAGGCAATGGCCGGAATCCTTCCTCCAATGACCAGGGAAGAATCGATCGTGACAAGCAAGATCTACTCGGTCTACGGGATAAAAGGATCACGGATCGGCCTTATCCACGAGAGGCCTTTCCGCTCGCCGCATTACAGCGCCTCGCTTCCGGCGATAATCGGGGGAGGAGCAGGGCAGGACATCCGGCCCGGCGAGGTGACGTTGGCGCATAATGGCATTCTCTTCATTGATGAATATGGCCAAATGCCAAAATCGGTGCTGGAGGCCCTCAGAGGACCTATGGAGGACCGAAAAGTCACGATTTCCCGCCTTCGGTCCAAGCTGGAATATCCATCCTCTTTCATGTTGGTGGCGGCATCCAATCCTTGTCCTTGCGGTTACTACGGGGAGGGAGACCGCTGCAGGTGTACTCCAGGCCAGAGAGCAGGCTATCTGGCCAAGCTTTCGGGCCCGATTATGGATAGGATCGACCTTCAACTCTGGTTGCATCCTGTGGACACCCGCAAGCTTGTGGGAAGGAAGAAGGGTGAACCCGGTTCTGCCGTGGCGGCGAGAGTAAGGGCGGCCAGGGATATCCAGAAGGCCCGTTTCGCCAAGGAAGCTATATTCACGAATGCCGAGATGGGCGGGAAACTCCTGGAGAAGTATTGCCACCTTGACGGAGAGTGTGAGGAGTTGATGGAGAAAATGATGGAGAAGCTCTCCCTTTCCGCCAGGGCATACACACGTATCCTCAAGGTTGCCAGGACGATAGCGGATCTGGAGGGGGCGGAGAGCATCACTTCCTCATTCCTGTCGGAAGCCGCGTCCTATCGCTTCCTGGACCGGATGGATGGAATATAGTGGATATAATATGAAAAAAATGGTTACCTTTGTCTTAACAAAAACCATTTATACAATGAAAAAGTTTCTTATTGCCTTGGTCGCTCTTTTCGCGATCACAACTGTAGCTTCAGCCGCTCCTTACAAACTCGACGATGCGGCTATTGACGATGTCATTGAGAATGCCGTGCCGGTGTCTCCCGTCGCTTTGATGGCGGAGATCCCCGCGAGCCTTCCTGCCGGAATGCCCGCTACCGCTTCCGTTTCCGCAGGTAAAAGCCCTGTGGGAGCTATCCTCCTCACCTTCTTCCTTGGAGGATTCGGCATCCATCGTCACTACATGGGCACACGCCCTTGGATGTGGGCGATTTATACCTTCACATTCGGAGGAATATTCGGTGTTGTCCCGTTAGTCGACTTTATCGTTGAGATTGTCGCGCTTGCCGAGGACAATTCAATAGCTCGCTACTGCGGGAACACCTCATTCTTCATGTGGGGCTAATGCAGCGACTTAGGCTGCTCATACCAGCTTTTTTAATCATCTCCGTGACAGCCGTCGCCCAGAGAAGGGTGGCGGCTGATATGGAGGTAAAAACCGTATATGACGGGAAGGTGACCACCGTCGGAAGCAAGGTTTACTGCACATCAGCCGGGCGTCTGGTCCAGGTGTTTGAGTCTCCGGCAAAGTACTATACAATCACCAATCCCGACGGCGAGTTCAAGATGTATATGCCCGGAACCAATGAGGTCTATTCCGAGCGCCGCGAGGATTTCAGCGACCGGGACAATCTTCTTTATCTTTTCCTCTCCGGACGAAGTGACGACATGGGACTCGGACTTTACGGTTACAAGCTTTCCGGCACGACCAGGGAGGATGGCGGCCTCCTTAAACGTACCTATGTCCCGTCTTCTCCCGGCAAGGGAGTCGCGAAGGTGGAACTCGTTCTTGAGAACTATCTTCCGATCTATCTGGCCTATTACAATGCGGGAGGCGCAGTCGTGAGCCGTACCTATTTCTCTTCCTATGAGAAATTTTCCAACTTGATGTTGCCCTTGAGGGTAACATCCGTCCAGTACACGTCAAAAAAGGATTCCACCATTGTCCGTACAATCTATTCCGGAGTGAAGCTGGACGGACAGGATCCGATGTTTGAATTCAAGGTTCCCTCTGACGCCAAGCCGGTAAAGAACGCTCCCTCACGCAAGAAATAAAGCCCAATGAGACGCTTCTTTACGGCTGCGCTGTTCCTTTTGCTTTCCTCTTTTATTTCCAGAGGGCAGGCACCCGGTTTGTTAGGCTTGCCCGACCGGATCATGTCCTCGTCGAGAATCGGCAGGGTCTCGGCCCGGCAGTCGATAGAAGTACCTCCGGAAGACACTGTCAGGATTGATTTTCCTGCAGGTGGAACCGAATGGGTGTCAGTTGATTATGATTTCTTTAAGTATCTTCTTGAGAATGACCTCAGGCAGGATGTCAGGACTCTCGTGAAGGGATGCTATGTCCCCTCCGACACCCTGGACTACATGCGGGCCCAAGTCCTTTTCTCAGATCGGAAACTTACCCAGGCCACTGAATATTTCTCCCGGGTTCCGGCAAACTCGGTCTTCGGCCCGGAGTCATTCCATTACCGGATTGTATCCCTTGCCAGCGCGGGACATTACCATTCAGCCGCTTCTCTGCTGGCAAATCCCCCGACCTCTTATGATAGGAGGCCATATTCCGAACTTTTTGCCCTGCAGGAGGCTGGTCTGGCCTTGCTCGAAAGCGATAAGGACCAGTGGCTGCGATCGAGCTCGGCATTCACGTACTCGGACTACACCCTTTCAGGCAGCGAGCAGATCCTTTCAGAGATCGCCCGGGACCGCTTTGAGTCCGGACGTAAAAGCGCCGCGGTCGCCGCGCTTGCTTCTGCCCTGCTCCCAGGAGCGGGAAAAGTCTATGCGGGACGAGTGGGGGAGGGCGTGGCCGCGTTTCTGACTGTCGGGTCTCTTGGGGCGGTCACCGCGGAGAACTGGAGCCGCCATGGAGCGCGGGACTGGAGGACTATCCTTGCGGGCTCCTTGTGCGCGGCTTTCTATATTGGGAATATCTACGGTAGTTATATGTCTGTCAGCATTGAGAATGATGAACGCGTCAAATCCCAGAATGCGGTTATTGTTTATCATCTTCACCTTCCTCTTCGTTCAGTATTCCGCTAGCGGTCAGGAAGTTCCGGATGAAAACCCGCTGGAGGAAGCCCTCCGGTGGGAACGGGTGGTGTACAGATCAAATGACCCGGACACCCTTTTCAGGGCGCTTCAGGCCAAAGCCATTTGCTATGCTGAAGCGTCTCTCTACTCTGAGGCGCTACGTACCATGGAAAGGGTAAAGATGTACCTTCTTGATCCGGATGAAGCGTGGGAGGTGTTGGTCATGAAGGCGTTCTATGCCAAATTGAGTGGAGATCCCGGTGCCGCTTTGGGATATCTGGAAGAGAGTGGCGATGCCGGATCCTACCCTGAGTTGTATTCAGTCTTGCTTGCCGGCGCATGGCGGTTCGACGAGTCTTTGGAGCAGGCCTTGAGCGTTGCTTCTACGGAAGAAGAGGCCGCGGCGATCCGCGAATTGTTCCGGAAGGCTCCTCGACTCCGGAAAGAGAATACGGCTGCCGCATGGTCTTTCCTCCCTCCCGGAGGGCAGATTTATCTTGGCAAACCGGCGGCGGGGCTGCTGTCCATGATGCTCAATGCCGGAGCGGCGGCTCTTACCGCCTATGAGCTCATCCAAGGGGATTGGGTGACGGGCTTGTTAGGGGGTGGGCTCCTTCTAAACGAGACTTTCTTCAAAGGGAATATGGTGAAAAACGTCCAGTCGGTGTCCTCTGTCAACAAACTATCCATCGAAGCTTTCACCGCTTCCCTGGACTCTCTTCTTATGTCAATGGGATCTTCCGGGCTGAAGTTGGATTAGTCATCCCAGACCAATGTCCTGGACTCGTCAGGATTGACTTTTATGCTGACCTTCAAAGTTTCTTCAGGAAGGATCTCCTCAATGTTCTCCGGCCATTCGATGACACATAGGTATCCGCTGTCGATGTAGTCGTAAAACCCGATGTCCAGGGCTTCGGAAATCTTCGTCACCCGGTAGAAATCAAAATGATACATGGGCTCTCCGTCACCTGTCTTGTATTCATTCACGATGGCGAAAGTCGGAGAGCTGACAGCGTCTTCCCGGACGCCCAGGCGGCGGCAAAGGGCAGTCGTGAAGGTCGTCTTGCCGGCTCCCATCGCGGCGTAAAAAGCGATGATATTGTGATCTCCTATCAGGGAGAGGAAATCATCGGCCGCCCTGTCTATGTCTTGAAGATTATGTATGACGATCTCGTGTCTCATTATCTGGGTCTTAACCAAGTCTCGGGATTCTGAGGATTCTTTCCGGACCAGATTTGGAAATGGAGCTGGGTCTCGTCTCCAATCGTGTCTACTGTGCCGAGTGACTGGCCGGTTTTAACCTTGTCTCCTTTCTTCACGCTCACATCTCCCATCTTGCAGTAGAATGAGAAATAGTTGCCATGCTGCACGAGGATGCACTTGTTGTACCCTGGCATCACGACGATCTGCTTGACTTCCCCATCAAAGATGGCCTTGATGGATGTCCCTTTTCCGAGGGCTATCGATACTCCATTGTTGAATGGAAGCTTGAGTTTCGGGTAAAGAGGGTCGTATCTCTGACCATAATGCTCTACGATGGCTCCTTCGGCCGGCCATGGGAGCTTGCCCTTGTTGGATTCGAATTTCTTGGCCAGGGTGTAGTCAATCGGTTTGGCGGGTTCCTTCGAGGTGGTCGCTTTTCCGGAGCTCTTGGTCTGGCCCTTGTCATTTAGGGCCTGGGCAATGATTCGCTGGATCTCACGGTTCAAGGCCTCGACTTCGTTCTTCTTCCTCGCCATGTCCTGCTGGTATCTATTCTTGTCCTTCTTGAGCTGGTTCACAAGCTTCTGGGAGTCATTCTGCTCAGCCTGGAGCTTGCTGACATCGGCCACTCTTTGCCCACGTACCGTTTCAGCCTCTTTCCTCAACTCCGCGAGTTCCGCGCGTTGCTTTTCCAGAGTGTCCTTCGTGGCGATTATCTTCTCAGCCTGGATATTCATCTGTTTGGACATGTCCCTCAGGTAACCGTAGCGCCGGAAAGCCTGCCCGAGGTTTTCGCTGGCGAGGATGTACATGTACCAGACTTTGGCGTTGCGGTTCTTGTAAGCGCTCCTGACAAGCCTCTCGTAATAGTCCGAAAGGGTGTCAAGACGCTCCTGCATGATCCTTATGCCTTTCTCCTTCTCGGAGATTGAAGAATTCAGCCCAGCTATCTCCTTGTCGCTTTCGGCGACAAGCTCCTTGCGGGCATCCACTTTCTTCCTTATGAGCGAAAGCTGGCTGATCGCGTTGGCGCTCTTTGTGGTAATGGCCTTGATCTGGCCATCCAGGATAGCTATCTCCTTTTGCAGCCGGGCCCTCTTGGACTCCTGGGCTTTCGTGTCTTGTGAATATGCCTCAGTCGCCCCGGCCAGAAAGACCAGGACGGCGGTCAGCATCATTCCTAAGACCTTCCGCGTCATTCTTTGCCCTCCGCTTTTTTATTGGCCTCCTGGGTACGGTAGACTTTGGCAAGATCCTCTTCACCAAGAGCTTCCAGTACCGTGGCATAGTGCCCCAGGCATGTGGCGCTCTCTTTCCCTCCATAGATCATAGCCCTTTTGAATACGGCTTTCGCATCCTGGTTTTTGCCGAGGAGGTGGAGGATCCACCCGTAGGTGTCGAGGTAAGTCGAGTTGTCCGGTTCCTTGTCTATCGTCTTCTTGCTCATCGAGCAGGCCTTCTTGAGGCTCTTTCCCTTAAGAGCAAGGTAATAAGCGTAGTTGTTGAGGGTGGGGCAGTAGTCAGGATTCATTTTCAGCACCATCTTGTAGTACTTGAAAGCTTCCTGCTCGTTGCCCATCTCATGATACATGTCTCCGATGTTCGCGAATGCCGGTATGGTCACCGATGTGTCGCCCTGGGCCTTCCGGATCATTTCGCGGGAGTTGTCGATAATCCCTTGCCAATCCTTCTTGTTGTATAAGGCGACATTCTTCATCTCGTGGAATCCGGGCTCTTCCGGGAATCTGGCGATGGCGCTGTCAGCCGCCGGGATGAGGGCTTCCCAGTCGCTCTGGTAACCGAGCATCTGGAGATAAGTCGCCGCCGCGCTGAGACTCTCCGGATTCTTCTCCATATTGCTGCGGATCAAGGACTTGGCTTTGTCCATGCGTTCGGTGGCATAGTAGTACATCCCAGCGGAGTTGAGGGCTGAGCTGTCCGAGGGATGCCTGCTGACCATGTTGTCGTACAGCGAGTCGATCTGAGCCCTGAAATTCTGGATGAACCGTGGCTCGGATCTTTGCAACAGCATTCCCAGGTATTGCGACTTGGTCTGCGGCTCGGTTTGCGGATCGTCCACGAATTTGCTGACGACCTTGAAGTAATCCGGGTAGTTTCTCCTTATGCGGTACACTTCCGCCTCCCCAAGCAACGCGGGCATGTAATCCGACTGAAGGTCAAGAGCTTCCTTGTAATAATCCAAGGCGATCGAGTCCTTGTACTCGGCCAGGGTGTGGTCTCCGAGCTTGGTCAGCACGAAAGCGGATGAGAACTCCTTGTTGTAGTCCTCAAGTACTTTCAAGGCCTCTTCGGGCTTGTTCTGGCGAAGGAGGATATCATATTTGGTCGAGGTCACGCTCTCGTTTTTCCCGAACACGGTCTCGATCTGGTCCATCGCCGCAAGCGCCTTGTCGAACTTGTTGTCCTTGAGGTAGAGGCTTACCAGGGTGAAGTAAATCTCGTTTTTCTTGGGATATTCTTTCAGAAGGGTCTCGTACGTGGCGGTGGTCAAGTCGTCCTCCCCGGACATCGAGTAGGCCAAAGCCAGACGGTCCTTGTACCAGTAGTTCCCGGGATCAATCTCCGAAGCCTTCTTGAAAGCGTCTATCGCTCCCTTGGTATCCCTGCTGTAAAGACCGCACAGACCAAGATAATACCAGGCCGCGTCGTTCGATGAGTCGGTCTTGAGAATATCTTGAAGGAGTTTACCGGCTTCGCCCAGTTTCCCCTCTCCCATTTTCCCCACGGCATCCACAAGCATCGCGTCCAGGCGGGCGGAACCGTTTCTGGTCTGGGAATATGCGATTCCTGCCGACAAAGTGGTCATTGTCAGGATCGCCGCTATTATTCTCGCTATTCTCATCATAATAATACTCAAGACTTACATACAAGCCTTGGACCATTATGCAAAAATAATGCTTTTTGATGAATATGCCGCTATCTTCCGCCGGAATGCCCGCCGCCGGAGAAACCGCCTCCGCCTCCGAATGAGGTTCGGCCTCCGCCTCCGCCGAGCGCTGAGCTCCTGCTGGCCGCATAGGATGTGGCCGCGCGGTTGAAGTAACGAGTGGATTCGTTGACCGTGCTCCAAAGGATCGTGGGATTCGTGTTGTTGAACTGCTCCATGGTCTTGGAGAGGGTGAAATATTCAGGACAGACTTTCTTGAAGTCCTTGTAGACCTGCTCGGCGATCCCGTACAAAGAGGCGAACACGAGATAATTGTTCCAAAGACCGACCTCGACGGCTCCCCTGTCCTGGATGAGGGTGAAGTCCTTGAGGAACTTCTTTAGACCGAAGACCTCGCGGACTTCTCTCGCTTTCAATGTCCTCAGTGTCATGGAGGAGTCCTTTATCTTGTTTTGCCAGTTGTAGATCTTCTTCCCGTGCTTGTTCGCCCACCTTTTCAGCTCTTTCTTCTGGAGGATCGTATCATCTCCGGCGGCCTCCTTGAAGAAATTGTAGATGTCCAGCTCCATGTTGAGGTCCTGGCCGGACGCGTCCTCGTCGGTGATGGTCAACTCATTGATTTTGAACGCGGGATCCCCGTCCAGTTGGGGGACCAGCTGGAACGCTCCGCGGTAGAACAGGCGCATCATGTAGGCAGCTATCAACTTGTCGCTTCCGTTCAGGCTGTTTCTTGACACACTGTTCGGGGAGATAAGCTTCATTATGTTCAATGACTTCCTCAGATCCCCTTCCACAGGTACGCCCCTGAACCATTCGACATCGCTTTCCTTGCCGCCAAGAAGTTCTTTACGGCGTTTCCGGTTGCTGATCTCAATCCAGATCAGGCCTCCTACTATCCCGAGGCTGATGAGCCCGAGCAGCGCGAAAAGCAGGAAATCGACCAGATTCGAGAGGAAGTCCTTACCGTTTTTGTATGAGCTGCCCTTCAATGCCTTATCCTTTACTTGCTCGAAAGTCTTGTCTTCGGTGATCGCCGGATTGAATATTCCTTTCTCAAAACCGAGGAGAGCGATAAGCCTGCTGTTGCTGGAGAACCTTTCGGTGGACCAGTACTTGGCCGCCCCGTCCACAACCTCGGCCTCGCCATTGAAGCCGAATCCCCATAGGAGGGTGTTCTCGGGAGTGAGGATGGTCCCTTTCTTGCGGATTGTGAGTGAGACATCGTCTATCCCGCTGTCGGTCGTGGTGATGAACATGTGGTTGAACCCGTCCTTGTCGGAATATCCCTTCACCAGACCGGTTAGGGTGTATGAGACAGTGTAGGTATGGAGTCCGCTGGTGCCCACACCCCAGCAGAGCTCATAGCCTCCGGTCTTCCTGACAAGGCCGCATCGGAAGGCCTTCTCTTCACGGGTACGGTCTATGTCCCAATTGGTTCCTTCACTCTTGTAGGGGGCCCCAGACTCGTCTGAGACGCTCAAGTCGCTGATGTCCATCTTTCCGAGGTTCTCTTTTCCAAGATACCATTCGGTGATGCGGTCATCGACATCTATTGACCATGTCTCTTTCACAAACGCCGAGCCATCGTCCTGTAACTCAACATCTATCCGTACCGACTCGACCTGGCTTTGAGCTAGGGAGGGAACGGATAGACTCAAGAGGACGACGCCCAGGATAAACCCAAGCCGCCGCATAGCTTTTTATTTGTTGAATATGTCGGAGACGGAAGGAGCCTCAGACTTTGCCACATCCTCAGGCAGAAGGTCATGGGTTGTGAAGCCGAACATCGAGGCGACCAGGTTCGAAGGGAACTGGCGCACCATCATGTTGAGCTTGGTGACAGAATCGTTGTAGACCATCCTGGAGAGACGGACGTTCTCCTCGTACTGGCGGATGCTGGCCATGGTGTCAGCGAACATCGTGTTGGCCTTGAGGTCAGGGTAGGCCTCGGCCACGGCGTTGAGGCGTAACAACACGCCTTTGAGGGCGTCCTCCTGTTCGGCGATCTGGTCGGGGGTGATATTGCCCGCCCTGCGGGAGGCGATGACATCAGTGAGGGTGTCATGCTCGTGGACAGTGTACTGCTTTGTCATCTCAACGAGGTTGGAGACAGCGTCCCACCTGGATTTGAGCTGCACGTTGATCTGTCCGAAGGCGTTTTTCATCTTCTCCTCCAGGGCGACGAAAGCGCGCTGGGTCCTGATGATGTAAAGGCCGAGAAGTACGACCAGGGCGATGATGATTATTGTTGCCATTTTGTTAAAGGTTTGTTGGTTAGTGATTTCCGTTATCCTACCACCCAAACGAGAACGTGGTTGTCGAAGGTGATGTACTCAAGCTCGAAGTCCTCCTCGTAGCCGTCTTTGTGGATGAAGGTCGCGTCAAGCTCCCCTTCGCCCCTCGGGCGGAAACGCTCCACCTCAATCTGCTCCGCGAAGTCCACATGGTAGGCGGAGACTCTCTTGAATATGGCCTCCTTGGCGCACCAGTAGATCGCCAGCTGCTCGTTGCGCTTGTCGTCGTCAAGATCCTCTATCTCTTCCTCGGACAATGCCTTGCGCTCCACGGCCGAGAAGTCCCTCGCGAGGGACTCGATGTCGATGCCGACATCCTCGTTGTCGTTGAGGATCACGGCGACGTATTTCGCGGTGTGGGTTATGCTGATGTTTGTGACGCTGTTCTCCAGGTAAGGCTTGCCGTTGTCGTGGTGGCTGAGGTAAACCTTTTCCCCGAAGAGCTCGCAGAGAAGAGCCCTCACGGCCAGTCTCTGCTTCCGAAGCGACTCGCTGCTGATGAACGAGATCTCTTCCATCTCGTCGCTCGGGACCGAAGCGAGCTCCCGAAGCTCGTCCTCAGTCTCGGTTATCTGCCATACGCCGATCAGCGACCGGCTTTCTTCCAATTCTTTCTTGAGGTATAGTGCCATAGTTAAAATGCTCCCCGGACTTTTCCGGCGAGTGTTTTATTAATATTCAAAAGGGAATACGACAACGGGTCGTCGGACCGTTGGTCCGCCTTGGATGAGTCAGTCAATACACAACTGGGAGGCTCCATATACTGTTGTCGCTAATTATCACCACAAATATAAATATTTTTTGGAATACAAAGAAATATTATTTTCCGAAACCCGATGCAATTTGCTATCTTTGTGGCTCGGTTAAGTGAAAACGTTAAATACAAATAAACATTTCAAGAAATGGGTTTTTTGACTAATGACAAACTGGTCATCGTCGGCGCCGCCGGAATGATCGGATCAAACATGGCCCAGACCGCGGCCATGCTCAAGCTTACCCCCAACATTTGCCTTTACGACATCTTCGAGCCCGGACTGAAGGGTGTTCTCGCCGAGATGGACCACTGCGCCTTCCCTGGTGTCAACATCACTGCCACCATCGACCCGAAAGAGGCCTTCACCGGCGCTAAGTACATCATCTCCTCCGGTGGAGCCCCCCGTAAAGAGGGAATGACCCGTGAGGATCTTCTTAAGGGCAACTGCAAGATAGCCGCTGAGTTCGGCGAGAACATCGAGAAATACTGCCCTGATGTGAAGTTCGTCGTCGTTATCTTCAACCCGGCCGATGTTACCGCTCTCACCGCTCTCATCCGTTCCGGCTTGAAGCCCGAGAAACTCACTTCCCTCGCCGCTCTCGACAGCACCCGTCTCCAGGAGGCTTTTGCCCAGGAGTTCGGTGTCCAGCAGTGCAAGGTCACCGGCGCCCACACTTACGGTGGTCACGGTGAGGCCATGGCGGTTTTCGCCTCCCAGGTCAAGATCGACGGCAAGCCTCTTGCCGAGATGGGTCTTTCCGAGGAGCGTTTCGCCGAGATCAAGCACAACACCATCCAGGGTGGAAGCAACATCATCAAGCTCCGTGGCCGCAGCTCCTTCCAGAGCCCCGCTTACTGCGCTGTCAAGATGATCGAGGCCGCCATGGGCGGAGAGGTCTTCACCTGGCCTGCCGGCACTTATGTCAACAACGAGAAGTACAAGAATGTCATGATGGCCATGCCGACCGTCATCGACGCTACCGGATGCCACTTCACCAACCCTGAGGGCACCGCTGAGGAAATGGCCGCTCTGGACGCCTCTTACGAGCACCTCTGCAAGATGAGGGATGAGATCATCTCTCTCGGTATCATTCCCGCTGTCGCTGACTGGGCCACCGAGAACCCCAACCTGTAGTGTTTCGGAGACGGATGTCTTCTGAATATCAATAACTTACGTGAAATGCCATCCCTGAAACCAGAGATGGCATTTTGCTTAAATGCTTGAATGCCAATGCTAAAGCGTCTCCTTGTTTTTACTGTGGCGGCAGTTTTCGTCATCTCCTGTGGAACTGCAGGAGATGATGAGGTCAAAACGATCCTGTCCCGCCAGACTGTCCGTTTCACGGAGCCGCCGTCCAGGATTCCCGCCCCATATTCAGTGGATGCCCCTCTGATGGGTAACGGCTTTACGGGAGCGGCCATAGGAGGGGGGCCTGATGAACTGGTTTTCTATCTGGCCCGTAATGACTTCTGGAGATTGAAGTCGGCTCACGACGAGACTTATCCGGCGGTTCTCGGTCATGTCAGGCTGGCTATGCCTGAAATGGAGGGCGCCTCTTACCAGGTCGACCAACGCCTTTATGATGCCACGACTGTCGGTCACTTCGTAAAAGGCGGCAAGTCAGTCTTGATGGAGACGTACATGCCGGCCACTGGGGATTTGCTGGTGATCAGCCTGAATGCTGAAGGGAAAGAGCCTGTTGAAGGATCCGTCGCATTGGAACCTGCTGATACTGAGGTCCCTTTCCCGGGAGTCCGGGAAGCGGGGATCACTCCGGACGGGATCAGTTATATCACAAGAGCTTTTGAGGACACCTCTGTCGAGATCCCGACCAAAGCCGCGGCAGCCATGCTTGCCAAGACCGGGACCGATGGCTCTTTCACCCTGCGTCCGGGTAAACCGATGACCATAGTCTGCGCTTTCTCCAGCAATTTCAAGTCCGACGATTGCCTCCAGACCGTCATTGACAATCTCATCACTGTAGGCGGCCTGCGGCAAGCACGACCCTCGTCTCCCTGCGCTTCGCGCCCTATCCGGGTAAATGGTCGCCGAGGGTCGTCTTGCCGCAGGCGTATTAGGGAAGAACATGAGCGGTGGTGGAGGGAATATTGGGAGAAATCCTATGTGTCGATCCCTGATCCGGACATCGAGAGGCAGTACTATGTCTCGCTGTACGGCATGGCCTGCTGCAGCCGTGACCCCGACTTCCCGCCGCCCCTCTTCGGCACCTGGATCACCCAGGAACCACCATGGTGGATGGCCGACTACCATCTCAACTACAACTTCATGGCCCCTTTCTACGCCCTGTATTCAGCCAATCGTCTGGAGCAGGCCGACACCTACGACGCTCCGATCCTTGCCTCTATCCCGATAGGAGAATTTTACTCGGATAAAGTCTGCGGGATTCCGGGCGGCATCATGCTGCCGGTCGGGATCGGCCCTCTCGGAATAGAGACCACCCGCTGGTCGGACCGCATGGAACAGCTTCACGGCGAATGGCGCGCGAATGGCAATATTGAGAAAGGCGGTATGTTCTGGGGCCAGAAGAGCAACTCGGCTTATGCTGTCGTGAACCTCGCCATGAGGTTTTACCGCACATGGGACAAGGAATATGCGGCCAAGGTCTATCCTTTTGTGAAAGGAGTGGCGACTTTCTGGGAAGATTACCTGACCAGGGAGGATGACCGCTATGTGATCTACAACGACGCGATCCACGAGGGCACCGTCGGGACAATGAACCCGATAGCCTCCCTCGGTCTTGTGAGGATGGTCTTTGACACGGCATCGGACATGAGTGAGCTCCTCGGGGTCGATGAGGACAAAAGGAGTGTCTGGCAGGAAAGACGGACCCATTTGGCGGACTTCCCGCTTCAGGAGGATGGCGAGAGGATGGTCTTCCGTTACACCGAGAAAGGAGTGGCCTGGTGGCCCGACAATACCCTCGGTCTCCAGCATGTCTATCCCGCGGGTCAGGTAGGTCTGGCGAGTGATCCTGATCTTCTTCAAGTGGCATGGAACACGGTTGACGCGATGCGCCGCTGGAATGACTTCAACGGGACCAACAGTTTCTTCCCCGCCGCCGTCAGAGTCGGTTATCCGGCGGACAGCATCTACACGCATTTAAAGGAATATAGCCTCCACACCTATGGGAATGGCTTCCAGAAAGACAATCCCCATGGTGACGAGAATTGGAGCACGGTTCCCAACACCATCAACGAGATGATGTGCATGGGCCATCAAGACATCGTGAGGATCTTCCAGGGCTGGCCGAAGGATAAAGACGCGTCGTTCCATCAGATCCGTGTGGAAGGCGCTTTCCTGGTGTCGGCCTCCATCAAAGATGGTGTGGTCGGAGAGGTGACAATAGTGAGCGAGAAGGGAAGACCTCTCACTTTATTAGACCCTTGGACTGGGGAATATGTTCATTTAGAGACAGTTCCGGGAGAAACCTATAAGTTTGACCCAAAGTAGTCCGTTCTCTCAGTTCACGACATAATTCCTGATGTAGCAGCCTTGGCGCTCGCCCTTCAGGACCTTCATCTTCAGGACATGGCGGCCCGGCTCAAGGTCATTGGCCAGAATATGCACCCAAGGAATATGAAGTCCTTGGCTCCAGGGCGTGAAGGTGTCGAGGACGGGATATTCCTTACCATCAATGGTGTAGGATAGTCTGCCGGCGTTCGGACCGCAGGTGCAGTAGAGTCCGATGGCTTTTCCCTCGAACTCGAGAGTCAGTGAACCGCCTTCCTCACAGACCAAGGTAGGGACGTGGACATATTGCTGCCTGGTTCCGGCTCCGTCGGCCGGCACCCAATCTTCTTCAAGGCGGAAACCCTTGGTTTTCAATGCCGCTGTTGGCGGGAGCAGCCGTCCGTTCTCGTAACAGTCAGCCTCAAGAGGCTTCTCGGGAAGGGAGTGTGGCTTCCGGGAATATTCCTTCGCTGGCTTCGTGAAAGAGTCAAGGACCTTTTCGATGGCGGCGGTGTAAATCTTATGTCCGAATGGCGCGGGATGAGTGCCGCCGAATGTATTCCAGTCAAACTCGCCTGCTTTCATCCTTTCTGCGACCTCTGAGGCGAAATCTATCGAGGTCAAGTGGTAGTGGTTGGCTACCCTCTCGTGGTTCATTATGACATCCGGGATCTCGCCGCCGTCAAGCAGGGGAATGAAGGGGTCATAGATGAAGTGCAGGAAGACGATGTCCATGTAAGGGTTGGCTTTAAGCGCATGACGTACAATGCCTTCCATTCCGAGTACATGCTCCTTAGGACCGAAGAAATTGGTGTCGTCATTGACCGCCGCCTCAACAAACAGAAGGTCCGGAACCCCCTTGGCCAGCACGTCTTCCTCGAAACGGAAAGCGTGTGGAGTTGAGCCGAGAGAGGATATTCCAGCATCGATAAAGGTGAACTCCGTGTCAGGAAAGCGTTGTTTCAGATCATCTTTGATCATGTCCTTCCAACCTTCCATCTCTGTGATGGAGCCTCCCAGGAAGGCCACGGTGGCCTCCTTGCGTATTGTCATGGCTTCCAAGGCATTATCCAGGTCGCCGCGGAGAGTGATCTTCTGGTGGGCAGTGTACGAGTCCGTGTGCGCTTTGATGAAATCCACGACCGGAGTCGGGTCCTCCAGGCTGTGAGGATGGTGACCGCAATCTGGTTTCACGATCACCTCGACAACCCCTCCCATCGCCTGGTAGGCGTCCCTGACCTTATGCATATTCTCGTCGTAGGGAACTCCCTCGTCCTTTCCGCCGCAGACGGAAATAATTGGTATTCCGGCCTTTGCGATACGTGGAAGGTGGTTCAAGGCGTTCCCTCGGAAGCCGCTGTCGACATTCTCATCCTTCTCCCCCCATTCTTCGAGGAACCCGTTCCAGAACTCTGGCTGATGCCGTCCGGGCCAGGAGGTGATGTCGCACACGGGAGCATCGACATACAGGCAGGAAACTGTCTCGGGATAGGCATCCGCCCATGCGAAAGCCATATATCCTCCCCGGCTGAAGCCTTCGACCACAACCTTTTCCGAGAGACCGAACTCCTTGACTGTGAAGTCATAGAACTTTTTAGACAATGCAACCGCCCTTGGGCTGCCGTAGAGGTGGGTGACGTCGTAATAGGCCAGATGCCAGCCTTCCTTCAGGAGAGCCTTGTCCACTGAAGGGAAGGCCCCGAAGAATGCCGGCCGCCAGATCCAGGGATTCCCCGGAGCGGCTTTTTGGGGGATTACCACGAGGGCGTCTCTTCCTTCGACCTTGAAATCATACCTGTCACATCCCTCCCAGGAGGATTTTTCTCCCGGATAATCTTTCGCTCCGAGAGCGAGCGGCAGCAAAAGCGCCAGAGTCAAAAACAGATTCTTCATACCTCAAAATTACGAATATAAATCGTTATCTTTGTCTTTATGAGAGCGAAATTATTTTTGTTGTTGTCCTTGGCATTGGCTTCGGCCAACCTTTATGCCCAGAATGTGACGTCTTTCGAGGCCAGGTATTTCACTAAAGACCCTAAGGCAAACGGGGTGACTGACCTTCATGGAGAGACGGAAATCTTTGATATTGACCAGCGTGTGGCTTTCTTGAACTCCTACGCTTCTTACGCGTCCAGGTTCTGGGGCAATCCCGGTTTTGACAAGCCGTTGTTTTCTGACGCTGATGTCTCGGAAAGGCTGGCATCCATAAAGCCCCAGCCTTCCACTTCGGTCAGGCGGACGTTGAGGCTCGAAGACTGGAGGGCGTATGGCTACAAGAAAGGAAAGGAGGCGGCTGTCGCTTCCAGATGGAAAGAGTGGACGGCTTCCGGGGCCGTGATTGATGGTGGCTGTTTGATCCTTGACGGCACCAAAGCGTCATTCCCGGTCAAGCCTCTTGACTGGCGTTTCCGGATGAGGGTCACCCTTTCTGAGGTTCCAGAAAACCTCCATGTCATTCTGGGCGGTGGTTCGACTCCGCTCACCAACCGGGTGGAGGGGCCCGTCATCGACATCCCCATCGGCCCCCACAAGGATTTTGAGATCTACTGCGACCTGGTTAACGGCGTGATTTTCCTGTCCTCCGGGGGAAAGACGATTAAGGAAATCCCGGTCGAAGGGCGGTCCCTGAACGGTGGTTCGGCTCCGCTCACCAACCGGGTAGAAGGGATCACCCTTTCGGCGGTCGGCGGTAAGGCCTCCGTCGAGAACATCTCCCTCTACAATTTCGAAAATCATCTGGAAGACGATGCGGTGGCTCCATACTGGACTGAGATGATCTTTGACGAGGATTTCGAGCCCGTCCCATCCATGCATGGCTGGCAGTCAAACTCTTACAACGACTCTTCCTGGGAACTTGTCCGCCTTCCGTCACCCCACGGCGGCTTTAAGGGAGCGGGGGAGAGCTATTATCTGAGGACAAAGGTCAAGGTCGGGGATTTCAGGAAAGCGACCTTGAGGATGGAGACCCTGGATCCGGGCGGAGAGGTCTGGGTCAACGGCGAAGTCGCGGCGGTTCTAAACGGCCGTTTGCCCAGGGAAGTGGATGTGACTGAATATCTCCGCCCCGGAGAAGAAAACACAATCGCCGTCAGGGTGAAACCCTATTACACGGACGCCACTGTATTCCATTGCCCCAACGACCACAACATCGGCTGGTTCCTTGGAAGGACGGAACTTGTTCTGACTGATGAGATTGGATATATTGCCGAAGGCTTGGTCCACACCTTGTCGCTGGATGGTCAAAGCGCTGTCCAGCACCACAAGGTCACTTTGAAGAATGACTCCACCCAACCTTGGAAAGGAAGTCTTACTGTCAATTATTATCCTTGGTTCCCTTCAGAGGGCGCTCTTGCGGCAAGTGCCTCAAAGGAAGTTGAACTCCGTCCACGGGTGGATAATCCTGTAAGCGTGGATCTCCGTTTGGACGCGCCTGAGCTGTGGTCAACCTCCGATCCTCGCCTCTACAAGGTTGAAGTCATCCTGAAAGATGCCGATGGCGAGCCGGTTGACGATTATGTGACCACTACGGGAATACGCCTCATCGAGCAAAAGGAAGGAGTTCTGTACATCAACGGCAGGCCTGAAATCCTTGGCGGCGGACAGATATTCGGTTACCGCCTTCCTCTTGAGACAGTGGCTAAGACGATCCGCTGTGCGGAGCCGTCGCAGATGATGAGTGAACTCATGATGGTCAAGGCTTTGGGTAATCTTTTGAGGATCCATGTCCACGCCGAGAATGAGGCGCCGAGCGGCATCAATGACCCCAGGTTCGCCGAATATGCCGACCAACTCGGGATTTACCTTATCTGGCAGACTTCCAGTTGGATCCGGGAGGGCGAGGTCTGGAATGTGGACATCGCCAACTATCCTGTCTATATGCGCCAGGTTTTCAATCATCCCTCGATCGTGATGTGGGAGGCGAGCAACCATCCCAACAAGTTCCGCTCGCATGATTTCAGCGATTCCGAAGACTACATCAACGCCATTGTCCCCGCGATTGTCGGGACCGACAGCAGCCGCCTTGTCTCTCCGACATCTTTCTGGCAGCATCTGCATTACGCTAACTACGACGGGACTGTGGGGCATGACGGCGAGCCGCTTCCGGGCAATCCCTGGCTGATGCACCGGATGATGACCAGGGGTAGTCAGGACTGCTACACGGGTTATGCGACTGATTGGAGCATGGTCCGTAACCATCCTCGGGATTTCGCCAAGTCTTGCTTGGAGGCAAAGGACTTGTGCTATTTCAATTTCGAGCATGAGGAGTCGATCGCCCAGCCCAATTGGGAACTCGCGAGGAAAGAACCTTGGTACAAGATCCAGTCTTACGAGAAAGATTACGACACCGGGAATATAGGCCGGCACCTCCGGGATGACGAATGGCGTGTCGGTCAGGGTTATCAGGCTTTCGGAGCATGGGAGTCGATGAAAGTGCAGACCCTAGCGGGAGTCAGCGGTTTCTCGTGGTGTTCCCTGGAGTCCGGTCCCAACATGTTCACATATCAAAAGCCGATCGTGGATCCGTTCCGTGTCCCTAAACTGGCCTTCTATGCCAACAGGATGGTTTTCGGGCGGTTATGGGCGGCATCTGAGGATGTCGATGTCGCGTACGGACCCGGCGATATGATCCGTCCGGTGATATTCAACCTTGACGGGGCTTGTACCGTCAACCTCACTGTCGAACTTCAGAATGAGGGAGGGAGAGTCCTTGAACGGAAAGTTTTCAAGAGTATTCCTGTACAGGCTGGCCGCTCAGTGACTCGTTTGGAGCCTTTCCGGTTCAGGAACAGCTCCGATGGCCAAAAGTTTATTGTGTATAGACTTAATAGATTATAAATCATGAGATTAAGTAGTGTTTTGGCGGCCATTACCGTCAGTCTGGCTCTCTTTTCAGGCTGCGCTTCCAAGTCTTCCTGTCCTCAAGTCCCGGCTTCGGAACCCGAGGAGGTCTGGCAGAGTCGCCTTGATGCGATGCTGCCTCTTCTGGGCCACCGCAACTGGATAGTGATTACCGACATGGCCTATCCTCTACAGTCTGGGCAGGGGATCACGACAATCTATGCCGACCAGCCTTATCTGGAAGTCTTGAAAACTGTCAACGAAAAGATCAAGGCCGCTCCTCATGTATTCGCCCATGTCTATAACGACAAGGAGCTGGAATATATTACCGAAGAGATGGTTCCGGGAATAGGGGAACTGCGGTCGGGAATACGTTCTATTTGTGGCCAGGAGGCTAGGAGCGTTATGCATGAGGAGCTGATCTCCCGTCTTGACGAGGCGGGGAAGTTGTTCAGTGTCTTGATTATAAAGACTCCGTTGACAGTACCCTACACCACCACGTTCTTCGAACTCGACTGCGCCTACTGGGACTCCGTCCGCCAATCCACCCTTGATTCACTTGTGAAATGACGCTTCGCAAAAAGCTTTATCAGGTCTACAAGCGATTCATGTTGGACCACTTCCACCGGGTTTATGTCGATCAAGAGTGGATGAAGTGGAAAGGGTACAAGGTGGATTGGGAGAATCCCCGGGACATCAACGAGAAGATCCAGTGGCTCTTGTGCTACTCCGACACCTCGATGTGGACTCTGTGCTCAGACAAGTACAAGGTTCGGGACTATGTCAAATCCAAGGGCCTTGAAGACATACTGGTTCCTCTGCTTGGGGTTTGGGATAAGGCGGAAGATGTTGATTTCGAATCGCTTCCTGATAAGTTCGTCATCAAATGCAACCATGACAGCGGATCTGTAATCGCTGTGGATAAATCCAAGGGGTATGATCCGGACGCGATCCGCGCCGATCTCTCATCACATCTGGCGCGTCGTTACGGTTATCGCGCGGGCGAGCTCTTTTATAATCGCATCAAGCCTCGGATCATCGCCGAGCGGTATATTGAGCAGGACATCCCTGTTTTGCAAGGTATGCCGGTCGACTACAAATTTTGGTGTTTTGACGGAAAGCCGTATTCGATCTGGGTCAATTATAACCGGACCAAAGAGTCGACATTCATCAACGTATATGACTTGGACTGGAACCTGCGTCCTGAAGCGTCAGATTTCAATGAACGCTTCAAGGATGGCAAGGGTATGGTTCCAAAACCGGATTGCCTGGACGAGATGCTTTCCATTGCCGGCATCCTTTCAGAGGGTTTCCCTGAGGTCCGTGTCGACCTGTATCTCTCAGGAGGTAAGATATATTTCGGCGAAATGACTTTCTCTTCGGTCGCCGGAATGATGAAGAGGTTCACGGATGAGTATTTACGTGAACTGGGAGAGCGGTGCGTCCTTCCCCCCAAAAAATGAGTCATCCTTGATTTTGTCGCAAAAATAACCTAAATTTGCGACAAAACCGATTTAAGGATGGACAGTGTCGAGAAAAAGATAATGCGGATCGTCGAAGAGAAGGGGCGAGGGAAAGTGTTTTTCCCTTCGGACTTCTTCGAGTGCGGATCTGACAAGGCGGTCTCCAAGGCTCTTCAGCGCCTGGTCCAGAGTGATGTGCTGATGAGAATGGAGCGTGGGTTATATTGCTATCCTGAAATTGACACAATGTGGGGCATGGGAAAATTGCCCGCAAGTTCAGATGTGGTCCTTGAGGCCATATCTCAGAGGGAAGGATTCAAGGTCGGTCCTTGTCCTGGGGAGGCCCAGAATGCCCTCGGTCTTTCGGAGCAGGTGGTGATGAACCCGGTTTACAGCACTGATGGCCCAACCCGGAAGATCCATTTCTATAAAGGATTCCGTCCTATTGTACTGTATCATGTCTCGCCGAAAGTATTCACCTACAAGTCCAGGATCATCATGCTGGCTGTCATAGCCCTTAATGATATTGGCAAGAAAGACTTGTGGCAGTTCGACGTGAAGGCCATGAAAGAAGTGTTCTCGCGAGTCCCTTATCAGGAGATCAGGGATGATCTTTGTAGCACACCGACATGGATTAGAAACCTTATACTTGGATTTTATGAAAACGATAGAGCAGCAAGTTGATTTCTGGGGAGTTCCTGATGACCAGAAAGTCAAATTATTCGAAAGAATAAAGAAAAACATGAACATCAGCCCCAAGGCGGCTGAGAAAGACTGGTGGGTCTGCCATGTCATACAGGCCCTTTTTCAATTAAGATGCGCGGAGGCTCTCACTTTCAAGGGCGGCACTTCCCTGAGCAAGGCATGGGGCATCACTGAGCGCTTCTCCGAGGATGTGGATGTGGCTTTCGACAAGTCCTTCTTCGGTCTTAAAGGAGAAACTCGTTCGGCCAGGGATCGGATACGCAAAGTCACCAGGAAGTATATCCGCAACGAGATGATAGATGAACTTCTTGTCACGCTCAAAGTGGTTGGAGCTGTAGAGTCTGATGTCAGTTATCTGCCCCGAGAAGACTCTGACGCTGATCCTACCGTACTGCGGGTTGAGTACCGGAGTGTCTTACCCAAGGATCCTTACATCAAGGAATATGTGAAACTGGAATTCAGCAGCCGGAGTCCTCGTGAACCAAGGGAGTTGAGGGAAATTGAACCCTTCGCCTCGCAGCTTTCTCCTTTGATCCGCTTTAATCCAACTGCCGTTCCGACTGTCACCCCGGTTCGTACCTATCTCGAAAAGGTTTTCCTTCTCCATGAAGAGTTCCAGAAGAATTATCCGAGGCACAAGCGGATGTCAAGGCATCTCTATGACCTTTACAAGATGGATAAAGCCGGATTTACGGAGAAAGCGTTGGAAAATAAAGAGTTATATGCTTCTTTAGTGGAATATCGGAGCGTGTTCAACGCTATGCGCGGGATCGATTATTCCGGCCATGATCCCAGGAATCTGGCTATTATACCTCCGGAAGAAGCCCTTCCACTCTGGGAGGATGACTACCGGGTAATGCGGGAGCAGTTCATATACGGTGAAGCCCCGGACTTCCAGGAACTCATCTCCACCATCCGCTCCATCCAGGACCGCTTCCACGATCTATTGTAGGGACTTTATCCGTTGGGATACGTCGTGGGTCAGTTAGTGGCGACCTGGGCGGATGTCAGCGGCGACGGACCGCATTCTCTTGAGGAATGCTCTTAGTCCTTTGCTGAAAGTGAGGAATATAGGGAAAAGAATCAGGGACACCACGCAGGCGGTCTCAATGGCGAATATGCCCCATTTGAATATTGAAGAGCCAGCTTCTTCATGGAATGGTAGCAAGGGAATTATCTTGCCACAGATAAACGCCACCCCTATTATCACAGCCCACCTGCCGGCTATACGAGCGAAATAGGGGAGAGGGCTTTCCTTGAGTCCATAGATGAAGAGGAAGCATGGCTTCCATATTTCCACTATGATAATCAGACTCACGGTGACACCGAGAATGATTCCTTCAAGACCCCAGAGGTAACCGAACAAGATTGAAAGGCCGATGTTCAGGCAAGCCTCGGTGATAGGAGCCCAGATGTCCTGATACATCCCGTGGGCACTAATGAAAGAATCCACGGTCCCCCTGGTCAATTGTATTCCCTGCATGACGAGATAGATGGTCAGGAAATTCGTCCCGAGGAGGTAATCGGCTGAAAGCCATGAGGATATGAATGGCTGTGTGAGATAATACATGCAGATCACCATTATTCCGGCGATCAGCATCTTAGAGTCAAGCAGTTCCCAAAACACTCTCTTCTCGGCTTTTTTGTCACCTTCAGCGACGAGATCCCCTATGGCCGCCACGGTGCTGGAGAACAGATTCTTTGTCAGGTTGGTGAGTTTTGTCAGTACGACCTGGTAGTTCCCGTAGAAAGCCACTGTGGTCAGGGAGGTGAAAGCGTACAGGATAGGAGAGCTCGAATTGGACATCGCGACACCTGCGATCTTGTGGAAGAATATCTGCTTTGTCTTCTTGATAATCTCGGGATGCTGCTTGTTGAGTTCCTTGCCTTCGGCTATCTGAAGCTCCAGCCATGGATATTCCTTCTTTATCAATCTGTCCAAGAGGATCGCGCAAAGTATCTTGCTGCAAAGTTCCGCTCCGACCCACCAGAAAAAAGGATTCCTTATCTGGGTCACCACCACCATCTGGACGATTATCTTCAAGGCCTCAACCCCCATCGTGATACGCTGGATCTTGTAGTTTTTCTGATCGGCGTTCAGCAAGATCTGCCTGTAGTTGAAAAAATAACTGATGACAGCGCCGGTGAGGATAACGGAGAACAGGATATAGGCGTATCCGAGCGGGAGACTTGACTTCGCGAAGATCAAGGGGAAGAAACACATCAGGACGCAAGAGGCGATAATGATGAATAGGGCGATCTTGCGGTACAGCCATCCCTGGACGGATATTATCTCTTTGATATGCTTGGTGTCCTTTTCGAAAAGAGGCTTGTAGAGCAGGAAGGCGACAGCGCTTCCGATGCCTAGCTCGGAAAGGTTGAGAATCGCGAACATGTCCTGGGCCGTGGCATTGAGTCCGAGGACCTCGCTGCCCAGGTACTCAAAGAACAATCTTCTTGAGAAGAAGCTGAGCAAGAGAATGATAAGGTAGTATGTCGTCGATACCACCGCATTCTTGATGCTTTTTTTTGTCCTCGTGTTTCTTGGGCTCATCGTTCTCGATTCGATCTCCGCGAATTTAAGATTATTTTATGACTTTAGGTGAACTGAGAAGTGTCGGGCGAAAAGGAGTGTGTCGGTGATTTCGAGTTTGGGGGTGCCGTCGGGGAGGCGGACTATCGCGCAGCCGGAGGGAAGGTCTTCCGGGCGGTAGTCAAAGTCTTGGCCCTCAAGAATATATTTCCGGAAATCGGCTTCGGCCCTTTCTTTCCCGATGAGGCCTCCCATCGCTTCAAGGAACCGCTCCTGACTGAAATCATGGAGGAACGGCTTGACAGCGTCCATCATGACCTTCCAGGCATCAGGCTTTCCCGTCGCCTTCTCCACAAGCCCGGTAAGATGGAAAGCATAGCTGAAGCCTCTCCAATAAAGAAGCCAAGTGTAGTCGCCATCATCCCAGAAGCGTTCTTCCGCGAGGTCTCCGGGATCGTTCCTGTGCGGATTCCTGTGCAGGCCGGCGAGGGCATGGTTGAGATATTCAGCGAAATAAGACGGCTCGTCCAAACCCGAAGCTACAGTCTGGTAACCAGTCTGCATTTCGTTGAAACCCTCACTGAACCAGGCGTTTCCGCCCCCTATCCACTTATGTCCGATCTCATGGGTGAATATATCCCGGCGCCCTGTCGTGAGGATCGTGTCCGCGGTCGCGTCATATCGTGACAGGAAGCCATTGGAGAAACCGTTGCCCGTCATTTCGAAGGTGTTGTTCCTGAACGGGAATATGACCATGGAATAAGGTTCCGGATCCTCCTCCCCCCAGAAGTCGCTGATGCTGCCGTAAAAGCTTCTGAAGTAATCCTTCAGGGCTATTTTGTTCATGTCGTGGGACTTCCTCAATGCCGTCACGAGATAATTGGCCCGGCCGTTTATCATGACCGTGTCAACTTCCAGAAGCGGATCGCCCACTATAGCGGATCCAACGACTGATCCGGCGGTTCCATAGTAGGGATCTGTCCCCTTGCCAGGATTGTAGATGCAATAGACTGGATATTCAGGAACTTCCGCCCATCTCACGGACACCGGAGTCGCCATGTCCTCGGGGGCCAGGAACAGGTTTTCTGTCCGGGTGAACATCATTTCCCCGTCCAGATCTGGTCTGAACATGTCCCATAGGCAGCTTTTCGGGGAATAGTAGTCCTTGGGGAGGGCGCACCGGACAGTGTAAGACAGTTTCGCCCGACCACCGTCCGGGACCACCGCGATCTTTCTTGTGCTGGGATCGGCGCTGACTTCACCTTTCAGGGATGTAAGATCTTGAAACCAACTCATCTGGTCGGTGAAGCCGCCGTTTTCCGTGGCGTAAGTGAAAAAAAGGCTGTCAATGCGGGATCGGACTTCCATATCAACTCTGATCCCGTCCCCTGTCCAGGAGAGGGTATAGTCTATCCTGTCGGACTTATCAGTGCATGCCGTAATGAGAACAGAGGCGCAAAAGAAAATGAATTTCAGAGGATTCATAAGACGGAAGTGCCTCAAAGATTGATTGTTGTCGGGGTACCGTGACTCGAACACGGGACCCTCTGCTCCCAAAGCAGATGCGCTAGCCAACTGCGCCACACCCCGAAGTGGATTGCAAAGGTATTCCTTTTTTCGGAAAATCGCAAAAAAGAAGTATCTTTGGGAATATGATCATAGAAGCTAAAGGAATTGAGAAGAGTTTCGGGACCTTGAAGGTCTTGAAAGGAATAGACTTCCATGTGGAGAAGTCCGAGGTCGTGTCAATCATGGGCGCTTCCGGAGCGGGCAAGTCCACATTGCTGCAGATTTTGGGTACGCTTTCCACTCCTGACGCAGGATCGCTGATGATTGACGGTACGGATGTTCTGCATCTCGGCGGCAAGGAGTTGTCCGCTTTCCGGAACCGCAGGATCGGCTTCGTATTCCAGTTCCATCATCTTCTTCCCGAGTTCAACGCGCTTGAGAACGTCATGATCCCCGCCTTCATCGCCGGCCGTTCCGATCGGGACGCCAAGGCGGCAGCCACGGCCCTTCTGAAGGAGATGGGACTCGGTGAGCGAATGGACCACAAACCATCGGAACTGTCTGGAGGTGAGCAGCAAAGGGTCGCCATCGCCAGGGCTCTTGTCAATGATCCGGCTATCCTTTTCGCTGACGAGCCTTCCGGGAATCTTGACTCGAAGACCAAGGCCGAGATCCACCAGCTTTTCTTCGATCTTCGGGAACGACACGGGCAGACCATCGTCATCGTCACGCATGACCCCGAGCTGGCGGCCATGTGCGACCGCTCACTATTCATGAGGGACGGCCTTTTCGTTGAGGAATAGGCTACCAGCCCGCGATAGGGAACAGAACCGTGGGTAGCAGCAGGACAAGTCCCAGGATCAATAAGACCAGTACCATTTTCCAAATCCATTTGACCCATTCCGTGTAGGGGATTCGGGCCATGGCCAGGGCGGCCACAAGCACGCCGGAGGTGGGCGTGATCATATTCGTGAACCCGTCACCGAATTGGAAGGCGAGCACCATCGCCTGGCGGGACACTCCGACCATGTCCGAGAAAGGCGCCATTATCGGGATGGTGATGGCCGCCTTTGCCGTGGCGCTCGGGATCGCGAAGTTGATCAGGGCTTGTATTCCGTACATGGCCGACAGGGAACCGACCTCCCCGGAGCCCTCAAGGCCTTCCTGCATCGAGTGGAGGATGCTGTCTATGATCTTTCCGTCCTGCAATATGACGATTATTCCGGAGGCGAAACCCACCACCAGAGCCGCGGACAGGATGTCTTTAGCGCCAGCCATGAGCTCGGAGACTATCCTGTCGGAATGGAAGCCGGCGATGATTCCGCAGATTATTCCCATGGCGAGGAACAGTCCGGTGATCTCGGGCATATACCAGTCCATGCAGGTCACACCGACGATAAGGATCACGACGGTCAAGGCAAGAGTTATGAGGATCCAGGACTGCCTCCTCGTGAGAGGCTCAGCCTCAATGGCTTCCGCTTTGGAAGGTTCCTTCCTGACCTTATGGGCGTAAAAGATGACGAACACCACCAGAAGCGCCGTGAGGATCCCCCAGCAAAAGAGCCTGTAGCCCATTCCTGAGAATAACGGCAGGTCTGCCATGCCTTGTGCGATCCCTACAGTAAACGGGTTCAGGAACGCGCTGGAAAAGCCGACATTGGACGCCACATACACCACAAGCATCCCCATGAAAGCATCATATCCCATCGACACGGCCAGCGGAACCACGATCCCCACAAAAGGTATTGTCTCCTCGCTCATCCCGAAGACGGCTCCCGCCAGGGAGAAAAGGATGGTGAGGGCGGCAAGAACGATCTTGTCCCTGTTACCGATCTTTGAGATGAATCTCTTGATCCCGGCCTCAACCGCTCCTGTGGCGTTAAGCAGCCAGAAAGCTCCGCCGACGACAAGAATGAATATGATGATTCCGGCCTGCTTGATAAAGCCGTGGTAAATGGCCGTGAATATCTGCCATGTCTGGGGTACGGACTCCACTGACTCATAGGAAAGTGAGCCGTCATCGGCCTTGACATATTGCCCTCCGGGTATAAACCATGTCATCACCGCACACACGAGGATGATCGCGGCGATGATGACATAGGTGTTCGGAGCCTTCAGTTTGCGCATCACAAAGGCTTACATGGCGTAGTGGAATCCATCCACCTTATTCCAGTCTCCTCTCGTGAAATCGGGAAAACGGACCGGCATTGAGTTGTTTTCAAGTGAGATCCTGCTGAGCTCCTGGACTGCGGACCACTCGGCCGCATCATACACGTCCTGATCTAGCGGAAGACCGTTGCGCAGGCAGTAGATCAACCTGTAGTCCATGATGTAGTCCATGCCGCCGTGGCCACCGACCTCTTTGGCTTTCTCCTCGATCGCCTTGGCGAACTCAGGCCGGTACGCTGTCAGGAGGGAGTCCATGACCTCTTGGGACACGAAGAGGTGACCGTTGATCCCCTTGACGGAAATCCCCTGGGTGGGGTACTTGTTGGCGAAACCTTCCGTTCCGGTCAACTGGTACATCCTGGAATATGGGCGGTAAGCGTAGACGTTGTGCTGAACCTCGATAAGCTTTTTCTTCTCGGTCTGGATCAGGCTGATGGTGTGGTCACCATCTTTGCAGTAATCCTTGTCCCGGAACATC